>Ga0079226_10000162_pt1 | contig 42557 bp, 41 predicted proteins | sample Poulit2014_FD_76345 | JGI IMG/M metagenome (GOLD analysis project Ga0079226, IMG submission 76345) | Agricultural soil microbial communities from Georgia to study Nitrogen management - Poultry litter 2014 | ecosystem: Environmental > Terrestrial > Soil > Agricultural land | place: USA: Georgia...
CTTCGCTATTGCCCGAGTTGTCAACTATAGATTGGACGTTGGCGATGTTGAGTACGTTCGTAGTGCAAAAGTGTTTAAAGGAACGAACAAACGAGATAAATAAAAGCATGCATGAGTTATTCAATGAAACATTTCAATATTGGCATAAAAAAAGAGACTTGGAATCTTTCCAAGTCTCTTCTATATTTTCATGTGGATTAGTTAACTCTACGAACTGTTCCTGAGAACTGTCCTGCCCAGTATCCACTATTCATATTTGCAATTGCAACACCTGTACTACTTTGTGATCCGATGAACTGTCCACCACCGATGTAAATACCTACGTGGCCATTATGTCCGTTCGTATTGAAGAAGACTAAGTCTCCTGGTTGCATATCACTTGGTGATACTGCTTTTCCTGCGCTAGCTAATGCACCAGTTGTTCTTGGTACACTGTATCCACCTTGTCCAAATGCCCAGTTAACGAATCCTGAACAGTCAAAGCGTCCGTTTGAAGGATCTGCTGCACCGAAAACGTACGTTGAATTTCCGATGAATCTATTCCCAGCACCGATAACTGCTCCCATACCACTACCGCCGCCAGATGAAACTGCACTACCGCCGCCACCATTAGAACTCTTCTTACTACTTGAACTGCCTAATGTTGATAAGTTTCCATTGTCATTACTGCTTGCACTTGCTGTTGCCGTCCCGCTACCTTGTCTAATGTCTGCTTCTAAAGCAGCTAACGTGCTATCTTCACTTTCTAAGTTTGCTTTTAAGTTTGTTAATTCTTTTTCTTTTTTCTTCAGTTTGTCTTTACTCTTTGATGTACTTTCTTTTTGTTCTTTAATGATGCCTACCATTTCTTTAAGTTCAGCTTGTTTTTCTTTTTGTTCTGCTAATTTTTCTTCAACTTTTACTTGGCTTTCTTCAACTTTATTCTTATCGTTTTCTTGCTCTTGAACTAAGTTAATATCTGCGTTCGTAATTTTTGATACGGCAGATGCATTACTTAAGAACTCATTAAAGCTCTTTGCTCCTAATAGAACTTCTAAATAAGCAATGTCTCCACCATTTTGCTGGTAAGCGACCATTCTATCTTTTAAAATATATGTTCTTTCATCAATTCTCTTTTGAATCACAGCAATTTCTTTCTCTAGCTTACTGATTTCTTTTTCATTTTTTGAAATATTCGTCTCAGTTTCTTTCTGTAGTGCTTCGTTTTCTTTAAGAGCTCCTTCTACTTTCTTCATCTCTTCGTTAATTTCTTTTAAATCAAATAATACATCAGCAATTTCAGATTCTGCTTTTGATAACTTTGATTTTACTTCTTCACGCTCACTCTTTATTTCCGATTGTGTACTCGGAGTATCTGCAGAAACTGTATTTACAAAGAACGCACTACTTAAACCTACAACAGCAACTGTTGCAACTTTAATAACTGATTTTTTCAATTAATATTCCCCGCTTCCATATTATTACTTATCATTTATGTTTCTTTTATTTTTTTATGTAGTATAAAACGTCAAATTAAAACTTTAGACTCTCTCTCTCTGAACTTCCAAAAACAGTATAGCATGAGATAATTACATCCATATATTAATAATGTTACAGTTATATTTCAAAGGATGACAACCATTGTAAAATAACGAACAAAGTATTGATACATCAACATTTATGAATTGTGACATTTTATTATATTTCTTTGATTTTTTTATCTTTTTTATTGTTTATAGCGAAATAAACGATACTATTTCCATAAATAATTGTAAGCGAATATAAAATAAGTATATTTACCTACATTTTTTAATTAAAAAAACCTTTAACGATATAATAATCAATTAAAGGTTTTCGACTTATTCAATTAATTCATTTTTAAATGCGTAAACAACTGCTTGCGTCCGGTCCGACACTTGCAATTTTGATAATATATTACTTACGTGAACTTTCACCGTTTTAAGTGCAATATATAATTCTTCTGCAATTTCTTGATTCGTCTTACCTTCTGCGAGTAGAAGTAATATTTCTTGTTCTCGACTCGTCAGTTGTTCATGAAGTGGATCTTCTTGTTGTTTTCTAAAATTCGTCATTAATTTGCTTGCGATTTCCGGTTCCAGTATAGATTGGCCTTTGAACGTCGAGCGAATCGCCTTTGCTATTTCACTCGCTTTAGATGTTTTTAACATGTAACTCGTTGCGCCCGCTTCTAATGCTGGGTAAACATTTTCATCATTTAAAAAGCTAGATAAAATGATTATTTTTGCTTCTGGCCATTTAGCTGTAATTCGTTCCGTCGCTTCTATACCACCCATATCCTCCATCACGAGGTCCATTAAAATAATGTCAGGTTTGAGCGATAACGCCTTGTCAACTGCTTCTCTACCATCACTCGCCTCAGCGATCACTTCAATGTCTTGTTGTGTACTTAAATAAGATGAAATACCAATCCGAACCATCTCGTGATCATCGACGAACAAAACTTTTATCACGATTCATCACTTCCTTCTTCAATTTGTGGAATTTTAATCGTAATGGTCGTCCCTTCATTCGGTAAGCTAACGACTTTAAATGTCCCGCTCACTTCTTCTGTTCGTTCTTTCATATTACTAAGCCCATATGAAGAACTCACTCGTTCATCCTCTAATGAAAACCCTACACCATCATCAGATATTCTTAAAATAACGAAACGATCGCGTGATATGAGCAATACTTCTAATTGTGACGCTTTTGCATGGCGCAAAGTATTGGAAATAGCTTCCTGCATAATTCTGAACAGTTGATCTTCAATTCCTTTTGACGTATCAAATGAATCAATTTTCCACTTAATATCAATCGTTACTTTTTGTTGTAATTCTTGCAATAACTGCTCTGCCCCTTCTTGAATTGAATTCCCTTTTAACGGTACAGGGCGCAGATGTAACAGCAAAGCACGCATTTCAAGTTGTGACTGATGAATCGTATGTTCAACCATTTTTAATTGTTTCGTTAACTGTTCATTTTCAAAATCTATCGATTCATTAATCGCAGACATCATCATGGATGAAGCGAATAATTGCTGACTCACTGAATCATGTAATTCACGTGCTAAACGGTTTCTTTCTTGAACGACGACGTCTTGTAAACTTTGTTCTCTTTCTTCTGCTCTTTCTGTTGCTACTTTTTGTGTGAAGCTTGTTTGTTTCTCTAATTTTTCAGCTAGTACATTTAATTGTTTTTGAATGTTTTTTTCTTCTTTAAAAGCGTACATTCTCGTTAATGGTTCATCAGTCGCAAGCTCATTCATCCGCTTTTCTATCCAGCGTATTTTCCTACGTGTCTGTAAGAATGAATAAGAGCTAACGATAAATGTAAATGTTATCGGTAGAATAGCGACAATCAAAAGAAACGGCAAATCGAACAATGATAAATCAAATAACAATTCATAACTTTCTAACGGAAATACGTAAAAAGTGATACTTAAAATAATCGCTGTTAATACAATTGAGTAAAACGTCCAACTAAAAACGTGTCGAATATAAGCCATCATATGCGCTTCACCTCAATCGTACCAGAAACAATTGTCGTCATGATTTTGACACGTTTCTTTGATGGTTCGTCGCTTACAGTGCTATATGATATCGATTCATTCATCAAATGTTCGTAACGTGCACCGAGTATGTAGGCATTACCATAAACGGTATTATGATTAATAATAACGTCAATTTCATAAGGTACATAAATCGTAATATTTCCGAACAAATGACGAATTGAAATAATCGCTGTATCATCAGGCAATACTGTGTTACTCAAATCAATTTCTCGATGACCAAAACCACTTTGGCTATTAATATCTTGCCATGAATATGGATTGTCACTCGTTTGATCATTGCCAAAAAATCTGTTCTTTAAAAGGGGTTGAGAATACATTTCCGACTGTTCTGCTGACATATATTCCGGATGATCAAATAAATCATCCTCTTTCTTACTTGAGCTTTTTAAGTAATATAAAACAGCAATTGCTACGATTGCTACGAGGATAAGCCGTACGATAAACAGTGATAATATATTAAAAATAATACTTATAATACCGATCCAAAATAAAAATTTTCCCCACATAAGTGAATAATTTTTCCAACCGAAAAATGTAAGGACTGCTGAAAGAACGACTGAGACAATCGTCCCAATCCCAGAAAAAGATATTTCTAAAACGAGAAGGAGTGCGCCAATAATAATTAATGCATGTGAATAATCATTTAATATTCGTTTTATCATGAAGCGACTCCTTTCGTTATTTAATCAATCATCCTCTGTTATTTTACGTCGCAACTGCTATTCAATCAACTACTATTTTATTTCATTTTTGTATGTTTTCATCGGCAACTTCATGAAGTTCTCGCTCGAGAGCTGCGATTTTACTATCAAATGTCGTATGATAATAATCGCGATTAACTTTCTCTTCTATCCCTTTAATATATCGATCGAGCTCATTAAAGCGGGCAAATGATTGCGAACCTGTGTCATCGAACACGTCATTCATTTTCTTTTTTGCCCGAGCAATATTTTCTCTTCCCATTAATTCCATACGTTTTAAATTCATTTCTTTTAGCTTATGTTTCATTTCCTCGTAATTTCTTTCTAAACGGTCAATTTGTCCAACAGCTTCCTCACGCGCTTCCTTCATTCGCGTTGCGCGTTCATGATAGCTTTCATATTCTCGCATCGCATGTTCATAAAGATCTTGTTCGTCAGCTTTTTTTGCAATATTCGCTTGGTGTAGTCGCTTTTTAGCTAAATCGTCTGCTTTATGATACTCAGTCATAAATTCATTACGTAATTGATACTGTCGTTCGATAAGATGCTTTACTTTTTCTTTTTCCTTCTCACTTTGTCTTAAATAATGATTCAAAGAAGATACAGGATTTTTCTTCTCCTTTTTATCTAAAAATTCGTGAATATCAGCTGTTACTGAATCAATCATTCGTGTAAATACGTTTGTCATTTCAATCAATCTCCTTTAATTTTAATAGTTAAATTCATTCCACTCATCTTCAAAACTCATCAACTGGCTGTCTTTTTCTTTTCTTTTTTTCGAATCAGAAAGTAAAACGTATAAAGCTAACAGAGCTACGATACCGAGAACGAGAATACTGACTGGTAGCATAATCGTTACGATAAACACTCCGACAATTGCCCATATAATTCGTTCCGTTGTCGTATCGCTATGAATGAACTGCTTGTACACGAGATACAGAAGCCAAATACAAAACGCTGCCCAAATGAGCGGTCCGATGTTGATTGCTAAAAACAGAGCTGCAATCGCTCCTACCATAAATAAAATAAATGTACGCATGTGCTGTTCCCTCCTCTTCTTTAGTAACTATTTATAGTTTATAAAACAGCACGCTTTCGCGTAATGAGCTTAAGTTATATTTTCACTAAGCCTCAAGGCGTATTTCAGACAAATAAAAAAAGCACTCTACTATTAATGAAATAGCAGAATGCTTAAAAGCATATGAACTAACGTGACTGTCTATCTTTATGAATAACTGACGTTTCAGCAAACAGATCGTGAATCCCTTGTTTCCTTTTAGTAAAGCCGACGACTGCGTAAAAAATGAAACAAAAGAAAAAAGCACGATGAATAAAGCGTCCAATCACTTCTCTAAATAATACGTCCGTCCATTGAAGTGACTTGCCGTCTAAGCGGACAACTTCAATGTGAAATAAAATCTTCCCTATTGTCTGCTGAAAATACTTCGTCATCAAAGCGAAGTATATATAGAAGACAATTGCTCCGAGTATACCACTTACTGTCCAGTAACTAACTGTCAGTGGAAGTCCGTCATTAAAAATAGTTACAGGACTTAAAATAACGCCGTTTACACTTATGACGATAAGAACATCTGTTAAATACGCCCAGAAGCGCATCCAAAAACCTGCATACACTCTTTCATCAGATATTTTTGCTTCAGTCTGTTCCTCATCTATAACATCATAAGTGTCATCAATTGTTAGATGTGTCATGCTTTTCCCTCCCTTACTCTGTATATAAGTACATCGCACGTGGACCATCTGTACTGCGTAACGTATTAACTACTTCTTGTAAATCAACGTCACTACGGAACATTTCGTTAAATGACATACTAAAGAAATTGCTTAAGCCGAAAGCCTGCTCATACTGTACGACAATTGCATCATTCAGTTGATAGTCTTCTTCTAACATAGCAATTGTATCTTCTAAAGAACCGAGTTCATCAACTAAATCAAGTTCATAAGCTTGCTTCCCTGTGTAAACACGACCGTCACTTATTTTCTTCACTTCATCTTCAGGCATATCTCTTCCCGCTACAATAACATCGACAAAATCTTCATACATCTCATCAATCATCGACTGTAAAATCTTCTCTTCGTCTTCTGTCATATCTCGCGACATTGATAAAATGTCTTTATGCTTCCCGCTCTTAATCGTTTGAAAATCAATCCCGTGATTATCAGCGAACTCTGAAATGTTAATGCTTTCCATAATGACACCAATTGAACCTGTAAGCGTTGCTGGGTGAGCAACTATTTTATCAGCTGGAGCAGCAACGTAATATCCTCCAGAAGCTGCCGTATTACCCATTGATACGTAAACAGGCTTTTCATATTGTTCTTGAATGTCTACAACTTTATCATGGATTTCTGCACTTTCTACGACGCCACCACCAGGTGAATTCACGCGAATAATGACCCCGTCTACAAACGGATCTGACCCTGCTTGATCTAACATATTTAGAAACTCTTTATGATTATACCCTGCTGCTAAAGGTGAATCGGTTAAATCTTGAATCGCTCCGTCTAAAGGAACGACTGCTATTTTATGTTCACCTGTACCTTCTTTCATTATATGTTCTTCAAACATCTCTCCACCGATTAAGTTTCCATAGACGTTCGATTCTTTCGTCGTTGCTATTTGATAAGCAATTGACACGAGGAATAATCCCCCAGCAATAATGAGTGCTGCCCATCTTCTTCCGTTCATTGATCGATCATCCTTTTCATTTTTTTGTTATACATTTATTTGAAATTTTGAGTCCTTCGTACAAACTTACATGAGATATTCGCTTCATTCAACCGACAAATACATTAAATCGTTTGCCTTCGTTTAATAAACGCTGCGAACAACGAAACAAGTGCTAAAAAAATACTTATAAATATAACGACTGCCATCGGCTTTGCATTCATATCTCCTAAAATACCGACAAGTGGTGACACAATTCCTCCACCGACAAACGGTAATAACCCTAAAAAGGCCGATGCGCTTCCTGCTGACTTTCCTTGTTGTTCCATCGCAAGGGAAAACGACGTTGTCGAAATAATACCGACACTTGAAACGATTAAAAATAACGCTACGCTCATAACTATTAATGACAATTTTTGCCACGTAACGACTAAAAGTAACAAACTACCGAATAGTGAAATAAATACACCGCCAGCTAATAGGCGCTTTTCAGCATATATACTTGATAGTCTACCCGTCATTTGTGCTGCAATAACAATACCTACACCATTTAAAGCGAATAAAAAAGAAAATTGTTGCGGGCTCATCCCGTAAATATTTTGTAACACGAACGGAGACCCAGCAATATATGCAAACATACTCGCCATAACGAATCCTTGCGTTAAAGCAATACCCATAAAATAGCGATCTGTGAGCAATTGATTAAATGTTTTAAATACCGCTAAAATACTACGATCCGCACGATTGTCATCAGATAATGTTTCTGGTAAATAAAAGTAAACAGCGACTAACATTAATAGACCGATACAAGCTAACACATAAAAAACACCAATCCACGTCGTAAAGTTTAATACAAATCCACCGATTACTGGTGCCAAAATCGGTGCAGCTCCATTGACGAGTGTAAAAGCGCAATAAATTTCGTTAATTCCTTACCGACATATAAATCTCTAGCAGACGCGCGAGCAATAACGATACCAGCTGCTGCAGTAAATCCTTGAACAAATCTTAATAAAATAAACAGAACAATATTCATCGTCCAAGCAATCATTAATGAAGCGATGACGTAAATTGTAATTGTTAATAATAGTGGTTTTCTACGTCCATGTACATCACTTAATGGACCGAAAACTAATTGCCCGACACCTAAACCGACTAAACAAGTCGTTAAACTCAATTGAATCATTGATGTTGATGCATATAAATCAGCCGCTACATTTGGCAGAGCTGGTAAGTACATATCCATTGATAACGGACCAAATGCCGTTAGTAAACCTAATATAAGAACGAGCTTTACTTTCCCTTTAATAACTGTTGCTTCTTGGTGAACAACTGTATCACTCATATATATCCCCCATTAACTGTTAACAATCACTAAATGCCCCTATTTATAATACGCTCAAATGTTTATTCAATCAACTAAACATTTCTTCTTAAAACGTGCAAACTTTAAATATTTATTTCATTCATATTTTTTAAATAATGTTACTTTTGTTTATCAAACAAAAAGTGGACAGTTACGCGGTTTTAAAGTAAAATAGAACGTATAAATATGATTAAAGTAATCAACTAATGACTAACTTTAAAATCAGAGAAAAGAGTTGATGTTCACATGAATGAAGTCATTAAAAAAGTAAAGCGTGTTCCAATATCGCAAAATGTAACAAAGCAGTTAATTGACCTAATTATGTCAGGGGAATTAGCAACAGGAGAAAAACTACCGTCTGAACGAAAGTTAATGGATTATTTTGATATCGGTAGGAGTAGTTTACGTGAAGCAATTAAAGCTGTTGAAGTTCTTGGCCTAATTGAGGTTAGGGTCCCAGAAGGTACGTTCGTTACTGATAATTTAGGTGAATTCTTTACGAAGCACTTAGCTTTAATGTCAAAAATTGGACTAGACAATATTGAGGAATTAATCGAAGCACGACTGACGATTGAAGCACAAATTGCTGTTATTGCTGCACAAAAAGCAACAGATGAAGATATCGAAACGTTAGAAAATATTATGAAACAATTAAACAATTCGTTAGATGACAATCAGAAGTTCCAACAGTGGGACTTAGCGTTTCATAAAACATTAGCTGAAATGTCGAGAAACTCATTTTTAATCCAAGTGATGAAAATTTTACAAGACATAACGTCTCTTTGGATCAGCAAAACGATAACGATGGAAAACATAAAAGAAATCGCAATTCGACAACACGGTAGTATTTTATCAGCGCTAAAAGCAAATGATGTGAGAAAAACAGAAGAAGAAATGAGATATCACGTCCGTTTCGTTAGTGATTTACTTCTTAAAATTGATGAAAAAGAACAATTTTCTGAAACGGCTGAACCAAAAAAATCTTTAAAAGATTAATAAACAAAAAAAGCCACCACATATCTCCGGCGACCAACCAAATGATATAAATGATGGCTTAAACGACAAAATATTTACTTAAGTACTATTCCTCTCATACATACAACTCAGACTCTACTTGCTTTGATGTTGCAATAACCGATCCCTTACTAATAACATATGAACATTTCGGTTGGTATTGAATTAAATCAATGGCATGCTTTCCTTTTATCACATTAATATTTGCTAATTGACCTTCTGCCAAACCATATGTTTGATCAATCTGTAACGTCTTAGCCCCACGACTCGTAATCATTTGAATAAGTTCTTCCATTTCATTGACCCCGGACATGTGAGCGACATGCAGTGCTAAATGTGCTGCTTGTAACATATTGCCTGTCCCGACTGGATAAAACGGGGTCATAATATCATCATGTCCAATACTCACATTAACACCCGCTTGCCACAAATCTTTTACACGAGCAATTCCACGCCCTTTTGGCCACGTATCTAAGCGACTTTGCATCACTGAACTAACGAGTGGGCAAACGACGATATTTACGCGAGAACGCTGGAGCAATTGCATGAGCTTGGCAACGTATGCCTCAGAATAATGCGACATCGCATTTACATGGCTCGCTGTGACTCGCTCATATAACTCGTTTTCAATTGCTAAATCAGCAACAACTTCTAAAAATCGTGATTCAGCGTCGTCTGTTTCATCACAGAACACATTTACCATTCGCTCGTATTTTTTTGCTAAAGAAAAGCAAATCTCTAATGAACGGACACCTGCTTCTCTTGTATGTTCATTATGTGGAATAGCGCCGACTGCATCCACGCCAAGTTCCAACGCTTTTTCAAGACGTTCAATGTTTCCTGGACAAGATAAAATACCATCTTGCGGGAAAGCGACGAGTTGAATCGTTATATGCTTAGAAAATTGTTCGCGTAATTCGAGTAACGCATGAAGGGCTGTTAAGTGTGGGTCAGAAATATCAACATGCGAACGAATGAATAGCACACCGTTCGTTATTAATTGCTTAATCACCTGAGTGGCCCTCTGTTTAACATCTTCTTTCGTTAAATGTCTTTTTCTTTCGCCCCAAATTTTGATTCCTTCTAGCAATGTTCCACTTTCATTCCACGTCGGGTTTCCTGCTGTTAATACAGTATCTAAATGGATATGTGATTCAACAAAAGATGGTAAGATGATGTGACCTAGTGCGTCAATTTCCTCGTTGGCTTTTTCACTAATTTTACCTATTTTAGTAATTCGTTCGCCACTAATACCAATATCTAGCTGATCGTCCGTTTCTTGATTGATCATCCGCGCATTTCGTACGATTAAATCATACATCAGTTATTAATCACCTCTCTTTCTAACCTATTAAGTCGTCATTTTTTTACGTTCACGCTTTTGTTTAAGTTGTTCAATAAAGTCATAATCACGCGCCTCTATCATTCGTTCAATTTCCTCAGACGTATAATCATAAATACCTTCACCGACTTTGACGCCAAGTTTTCCTTCATCAACTAAGTCATTTATTAATGGTGAAGCTTTTGTCGAACGGTTAAGTTCAGGTGACAAATGATTCATAATAGCTCCCCACGTATCAATACCGCCTAAGTCAACCATCTGCATAGGACCTATAGAGCCCCAACGGAAGCCTGGCCCTTCACGCATGACTTCATCAATATCTTTAAGTGTTACTACATCTTCTTCAACTAAATGAAAAGCTTCTCGTAAAATGGCTGCTTGTAAACGGTTAACGACAGCACCTGGTATTTCTTTCTTTAGTCGAACAGGTGACTTCTCAATTGCCCGAACGAATGCCATCGTTTGATCAATTACTTTTTCATCTGTTTGCTTTGTCGTAATGACTTCAACGAGTGGTACGAGTGGCGCTGGATTCATAAAGTGAACGATAATGTAACGTGACGGGTGCGATACTTTCTCTGTTAACTCTGATAAAGGAATCGCTGACGTATTTGATGCAATAATTGTTTGCTCTGAAACAACTCTTTCAATTTTTTCATATAGTTCTTGTTTTAAAGATAATTTTTCTGGAACGACTTCAAATACGAAGTCTGACCCTTGTAAACACTCTGTTAAATCAACCGTACAAGTTATGTTATTAAGAATATCATCTACTCTATTTGCATCTATGTATGATTGTTCAACGAGCTTATTTAAATCGTTTTCAATAGTATCCATTGCTTTTGACAGATTTACTTCATTAATATCAAATAATGAAACGCGCATATTTGCTGAAGCAATCACTTGAGCGATACCACTCCCCATAATTCCTGCGCCAATAACTGAAATTTGTTTAAACATCGATGATCTCCTCTTCTGTTATTTTCTTTACTAATTGTTGATAAAAAACAAAGGTTGTCTGTTTTCATTAATAATGACTCTTTTATAAACAGAACAACCTTTATTTATATATTTAGTGAGTTGAACGTCTGACTTGAGACATACTATTTAGTACGGTAAAAACTCTGTTGTAAATACTTCGTCAATATTAATGTCATCAGAAACAACATCTACATCAGCAAGTATCTTTTGAATATTTTCCCATTTCTCTTTTGTCATGTAACCGATGCCTGGTACGTCTTCATCGTCACCAAACTGGAACTCTTTTTGAGCTTCTGCTTCTTTAGCCATTAAATCCATATCTAAATCACTATTCGTTTCTTTTAAGAATTCATTGATTTCATCTACGTTATCGTAGTAATAATCCCATCCTTCAATCGATCCTTTAACGAATGATTCAACAACATCTGGATTTTCCTCTAAAAATTGCTCAGTTGTAAATATCATATTAAAGTAAAGTGAATACCCTGTATCTTTTAGAAGAAGCATGTCTACATCTACGCCCTCATCTTCAAGTGCAAAAGGCTCAGAAGGTGCGAATACCTGTGCAATTGATGTTTCGTTCGCAATGAAGTTTAACATTGATCCCGTATGTGCCATTTCTTTTACGTCACTAATGTCATATTCAGATTTTAAGTATTCCCAGTACCCTGCACCTGGCGTAACAAATACTTCTCTATTATTAAAATCTTCAATTGTCTGAACGTCTTGTCCTTCATGGAAAGCAAATGCTTGTGGTGTATCTTGGAAACCAGCTGCTACTGCGACTAATGGTAAGCCTTCCTCACGTGCCATTAATACTTCATCCGCGTTTGCAATACCGAATTCTGCATTACCTGAAGCAACAATTTGCGTTGCTGACACTTGTGGACCACCTTGCTCAATACTTACGTCAAGCCCATGATCTTCATAAATACCTGCTGAAATTGCAGCATAGTTACCTGCGTGTGCTGGTTGGGCGAACCAGTTAAGAACGTGTGTGACCTCTGTTAGTTCATCGCTATCTCCACCGTCAGATGAACCGTCTGAAGCACCTTTACTAGAATCATCTGAACCACATGCTGCTAGAACGACCATTACGAGAAACATTGTTACTAGACTAATAATTTTCCATCTTGAAGATGAGTTTGTCATGAGATTTTCTCCCCCGTTTTTTTAATATTTATTAAACAAAAGCAGATGCTTTTAGTTTTCAGATTTCATTTCCGACTCGTGCCAAGAACCGAGTACCCATTTAGAAAATCCATTAATTAACGCAAAGAATAAAATACCTAAAATCGACGAAGCTAAACCTAAAGCAAATAAATATGCTGTTTGTAATCGCGCTGATGCAACCGTGATTGAGTAACCGAGTCCACCTTCACCGCCACCAATACCTGCGACGTACTCACCAACGATAGCTCCAGTAATTGCCATCGTACAAGAAATTCTTAAACCAGCCATAATATACGGCAGTGCTGCTGGGAATCTTAGTTTAAACATCATTTGCCATCTGTTTGCACTATATAACTGGAATAAGTTCGTCATGTTATGATCCGTTGAATTTAACCCGACAAGTGTGTTTGATAACATCGGGAAGAATCCGATGATGAATGCAATGATGACAATAGCGTTCATTCCTGAACCGAACCAAATAACGATAATTGGAGCAATTGCAACGATTGGAACCGTTTGCAATAATACTGCATATGGATATAAACTATCTTGAACGACGCGAGAACTTGATAAAATAACTGCTCCTGTAATTCCTACGACAACACTTAATAAGAACCCGATAACTGCTGAAGTAATCGTACGAATGACTGAATTCCATAGGTTTGCATAATTTTCAACAGCTGATGCGATAATGTCCGTAGGTTTTGGTAAAATGAACGGCTGAATGCCTAACATTTGAACACCTACTTGCCATACAGCGAAAAATAGTAGTAAGGCTACGACTGGTAAACCGATCGATTGAAGTCCTTTAAAAGATTTTTTCATTTTTTTCCCTCTTTTTTCAGTTAACTCAACATTTTTATTTGTTTCCACCGTCTTTGCACTTGCTTCAATACTCATTGAAAACACCCTTTCTCTTTTATGTGTCAATTTAGCTCTTTACTTAACTTAATGTTTCAAACTTTCTGAAACTTGTGCAACGAGCTCTCCATAACGTTGTGACGTTCGTAAATCATCATGTCTCGGATGCGGTAAGTCTACATCAACTACAGAAGCGATTTCTCCTGGTCTAGGTGTCATAACAACTGTACGGTTCGATAAATAAACAGATTCAAAAACGTTATGAGTAACGAAAAGTACAGTTAACTCCTCTTGTTTCCAAATATCGAGCAATTCATGTTGTAAGTTTTGACGAGTAATTTCATCAAGTGCACCAAATGGCTCGTCCATGATTAATAGCTTTGGATTTGCAATAAGCGCACGAGCAATCGATACTCTCATCTTCATTCCACCAGATAATTCATTCGGCATAGCGTACATATGATCTTTCAGTCCAACAAGTTCAAGTACGCGTTCTCCTCTTTGAATACGTTCTTTACTCGGTACACCGCTAATTTCTAATGGTAAACCGACATTTCTCATAATGTTTCTCCAAGGAAGTAATGTAGCTTCTTGGAAAACGAAAGCAACTTCCCCTTTTTGTTGACGAGCAATTTGTGGCGTTGTACCTAAAACGCTTACATGTCCAGACGTAACGTCCCCTAATCCAGCAATGATACGCATTAATGTTGATTTACCACAACCTGATGGTCCAACAAACGAAACAAACTCTTTCTCTTTAATGTTTAAGTTTACATCTTGTAGAGCGATTGTTGATGAAGAATAAATTTTGTTAACACCTTTGACTTCAATAATATTTTTCACATTTTCTTCTGACGTACTCGCTTGTTTTTTGTCCTCTACTATACTACTCATGGGTTAGTTCCTCCTCATAATCTTTCGTTTTTCGCTCATCTATTAATGGAGCGATATAAACTTACCCTTCCCACTTCACACATTCTTTCATTGAACATATCTTCTTCCCTTTACGCCATGTTTCCCTCGTTGTCGTTTGTTCAGCTAACACTAATTTTTGATCTTTTGTATCTAATATGACAAAAGTAGCTTCTTTTCCTGGAGCAATTTCACCATCTCTATTCATCAACTCACTCGGAATAGTAGATATCATTTCCAGTACTCTTAACATTTGAGCTTCTGAAGTCATTTGTGCACCATAACTACAAAGTAATGCCATTTGTAACAAGTCCGCTTTTCCGTAGGGATGAAATGGATCTTGTATATTATCTGACCCAATCGCTACATGAACATTATATTCATCAAGTTCCCTTACGCGTGTTAATCCTCGGCGAATCGTTCCTTTATCGTTACGACCTAATAGATACATGTTTGCACCTGGTAACGTGACGACGTTTACATCTTCTTCGCGTAACTGTTCAATAATTGTTAGTGCTTGTTTTTCTTCCATTGCTGAGAGTGACGTACAGTGACCGGCAATGACTCGCCCGCTATAGTCCGCTCGTTTCGTAAATTCACAAACGAGTGGCAAATGACTCATTTCCGGATCGTCTGACTCATCAACGTGAATGTCAATATCAACATCATATGTTGTTGCAATATCAAATATTCGCTCTAAATTGTGTTCAGTGTCTTCTGATAAATGCGGAGCGCCTCCAACTAAATCCATCCCATTTTCCATTGCCCAGCGAACACTTTTTTCAAGCGCCTCGTCCATATTAAAGTCACACATTAATACAGATTCCATATGAATATATGGTTTATACGTTTCTTTAACGATTGAAAAGGCTTCCACAACTCTTTTTATATAATCATCTGTTCCCCCATCTAAATGTGTTCGAAGTGTCGTCGTTCCATGTTTAATCGCTCGTTCGACACTTTTACTCATGTTTTTGACTAACAAATCTGTCGTCATATAGGGTTCAAATGCTTGAAATTGTTCAATAGCTTCTAATAATGTTCCAGATCGATTTCTAATGGTAGGATACGTAAATGATTTGTCTAAATGCATATGCATATCTGTCAATCCAGGTAAAACAATTTTACCTTCAAGGTCAATAACTTTATCAAACAGTTGATCATCTATCATTCGTTCAGAAATAATTGATTGTATGATTTCATCTTGTATAACAATATGTTTCGTTTCTTTTTCATTTAATAATGCTGCATTTTTTAGTAAGATTTTCATTGCGATATCCCTTTCCATATCATTGAAATCGTTTGAACAAGCTAGAAAATCATTTGATTAGTCGATCACTATCAAATGTCTGAATATCTATAAAAATTTCTGAAAGTTCTTTTCCTTGAGCGGCATACAATGCTGCTCCTTTTTCTTTTGTGGCAATTGTTGCGTCACCGACTATTCCGGATTCGCTAACATCATCAATTGTCCATGCGAAATTTCCACTTTGGAACCGTAAAAAATTAGAGTTCTCTAGTAATAATGGTGTTTCTTTTCCTAATTTATCGGTTTTTACCCAGCTCGGACATTCATCCATTAAAAGTGACGTTTCATAATCACCTGCATGGATACCTAAAACCATTTCTTCTTTACTAACAACTTTTTCTGGTACGTCTAATGCGCCAATATGGACGATAAAAATCATCATCCCTGTTTCAAGGCGAACATCACGAGCGATTAATTTTAACGTATCTAAATTTCCACCATGTCCATTGAAAAAAGCAATTCTTCTAAAGCCATTTTTATGTGCACTCAAACATATATCAATTAAAAGTGACTTTAATGTTTCAAATGATAATGTAAATGTCCCTGGACGATCGTTATGTTCATTACTTTTTCCGTAAGACAATGTCGGTAACACCCAAATGTTTTCATCATCTAAATGCTTAAAACTCTCATTTATCATACTTTCAACGAGTATTGCATCCGTGTAAACTGGTAGATGAGGTCCATGTTGTTCTGTCGCTCCAACTGGAAGAATCAGCAATGCATCTTCTTTTTCCATATCCCTTATTTCAGTGGATGTTAGTCTCGGCAAAAATCTTTCTTGTAAATATGTATATTTTTCGATATTCATATTTTCTTTCCACCTCGTCAGATTTTTTATTTATACGAAACCCCGCCCAATAAATGAGCGGAGATCCGACAAATGTTTTACTTTTCTTTCGGTAACATACAACGATCACTTGGTACGATATCTCTTATAACGTCTACCCTTTCCTGTTCACCGTCTATTTGTGAATATGCCCATAAGATCATTAATTCTTCACTATCGCTCGCGTTAACAAATCGGTGCGGGATATATGCTGGAATAAATGACGTGTCAAATGCAGTACCTTTTGTACGAACGCCTTCAACATCTATATAAGCATCACCTTTTAAAATAGTGACAATTTCTTCAACGTTATGAATGTGGCACGGTAAACCTTTTCCAGGTTGGAATGTTGCAAGTCCAACAGTTAATGTTTTCGGCCCCATATCTTCCATCATCATTTCGTGGAATAATACACCATCGTCGAGTTCATATGGTTCTGTTACTTTATACGTACTAATTCTCGGAAGTTGTTCTTCACCCGCTGTTAATGAATCAGCCGTTCGAACGTTCAATTTTTTTTTTCGTTGTCATACTGGATATATACGACATGTGTTTGTAAGTATTCTTCTAATCCGTGCTTACCGTCTGCTCCACCAATACCAGACTTTCTCCATCCAGCATGGAATCCTTGCATCGCTTCAAAGTTTTCACGGTTAATATACGTTTCTCCTACTTTAAGCTCTTTACATACACGCATTGCTAAATCTAGGTTTTGTGAGTAGAACGATGACGTCAGACCATAGTCAGAATCATTCGCTAACTCAATTGCTTCGTCAAGATCTTTGAAAGTTACAACAGGTAGAACAGGCCCGAATACTTCTTTTTGAACGATATCAGAGTCTTGTGCTACGTTCGTAATGACAGTCGGTTCATAGAAGCAACCTGCATCTGTATCAACGCGCTTACCACCTGTCATCACTTTCCCACCGCTAGCTACTGCACTTTCAACAAGTGCCTCAATGTTTTTCATACTATCTTCATTAATGATTGGTCCCATCTCAGTATCTTCATCAATTGGGTTTCCAATTTTAGTAGCCTTCATCGCTGCTGTTAATTTCTCAACAAATTCATCTGCAACTTCTTCGTGAACGTAAATACGTTCTGCGTTATTACAGACTTGACCGTTATTAATAATTCGTGAATCTTTAATCGCTTGAACAGCAAGATCTAAGTCTGCATCGTTCATGACGATTGCTGGTGCTTTACCACCGAGTTCAAGGTTCACTTTAACGATGTTTTCAGCTGCTGCTTTCATAATCTCTGTCCCTGTTTCTACACTTCCTGTGAAACTAACCATACCGATTTTTTCATTACGTGACAGTTCATTTCCAACGACACGCCCGCTTCCAGAGATTAAGTTAAATACTCCTTTCGGTAAGCCTATTTCATCTGCAATCTTCGCAAATTCAAATGCGTTATTCGGTGTATCCGTACTTGGTTTAATAACAGCCGTATTTCCTGTTACTAACGCTGGTGCTAGCTTTCTAGCAACTAGGAAGAACGGGAAGTTCCACGGGAGAATTCCACTCGTCACACCAATTGGCTTTTTAAATAAGAAAATATGTTCGTTCGGGCGATCACTCTGAATAATCTCACCTTCATATCTCCTTGCCCACTCTGCCATGTAATCTAAGTAGTCTGCTGTAAAGTTAACTTCAACTTTTGCTAAAGAAATAATTTTACCTTGTTCTTTCGTAATCGTTTCAGCTAAGTACTGTTCGTTCTCACGAATTTTTGCTGCGATTTTTCTTAAGTAGCCTGCACGTTCAATTGCTGGAAGTTTTTCCCAATCAAGTTGTGCTTTCTCTGCTGCATCTATTGCTTGTAGCGTTTCTTCTTTCGTTGCCATCGGTACGTTTGAGAGTAATTCTCCTGTTGCCGGATTCGTAACCGCTTTCATTTCACCTTTAGAAGTAATAAATTCACCATTAATATAAAGTTCATAGTTTTTAACATTTTCTGTAGCTTTAGACATTTTTTAAAAGCCTCCTAATCATTTATCATCTTATGGTCTGATGTTAAGATGTTACGAGTATTGTAACGGATTACATTTATGTTGTCAATAGATTTTTGTAATAAATTTGAATTGTCTGAAAGTATAGCGAGAACGCTTGTTTAACAATACTTTGCCGCTACTTTTATACATTCGATCATACTAACATCACTAGCAATTCCTTTGCCTGCTATATCAAATGCTGTTCCATGATCAACTGATGTTCGTAAAAATGGTAGCCCATTTGTAATGGAAACTGTTTTTTCAAAATCAGTCATTTTTGCTGCAATATGCCCTTGATCATGATAGAGCGATAATACAGCATCATATTTGCCATTTAATGCGTGGTAAAAGACTGAATCAGCAGGAACTGGACCAACGACATCAATCCCTTCTTCCTGCGCTTTTTTAATACCTGGTATAATCTCATCAATCTCTTCTCTACCGAAAAGGCCCCCTTCTCCTGAATGTGGGTTTAAACCGGCAACTGCAATGAGTCGTTCTTTAACACCAAGCGTTTTAAGTGCATCATCACACCGAATTAAGTAATCATGAACGCGTTGCTTTGTCATTTCGTTTATAGCATCTTTTAATGATAAGTGTCTCGTTAAAAAGAATATACGCATATTTCTTACTTCAAACATCGTTAACGGGTCATGTGAAGCCGTTAATGATTCAAGCATTTCAGTGTGCCCGATATGTGGGACGCCTGCTTCTCGTAGTGATTCTTTATTTATTGGCGTTGTTGCGATTGCTTGAACGTCTTTATTTAATGCAAGTTCGATCGCGTGCTTCACATACGCAAATGACGCACGACCACATGCTGCCTGGACGCTGCCAACGGTAACATCATCCATATGAATTGCCTGTAAAGAAATGACGTCAATCGTTCCATGGTCATACGTTCCATTTTTCACATCTGTTACTTCATTAATGATTAACGAACTATTAGTGACGTCAATTGCATGTTTAATGACTGATATATCACCAATAACGACTGGTCGACACCACGTATACACTTCTTTATTTCCCAACGCTTTGACGACAATTTCAGGTCCGATTCCTGCTGGATCACCTAAAGGTATAGCTATTATACTTCTTTTCAAAATAATTACCTCTCCTCTTCACTATATTGTAAATATGTAATGCAATCATACATTGTTAATTCTGTGCCGATTAAACCGCCTTTCGTAATGACGGGGAGATTATTAAATGCACCGCCAACGACTGTTCCATACGCAACAATTGGAATAACCTCATCAATAAGCTTTATTGCATGAGCTTTACTCGCCTTCATAAAAGAAGCCGAAACGTCACCACCACTAAAGTAACACCCATCAAAAGCATCCTCACTTGCCGTTAATAACTGCTTTGCTATATGAGCAAGACCATCTGTTAAGCGCTTAGACAACACCTCTTCAGTACACCCTTCTTCTTTTGCTAAATGAGAAAAATCAACACGTTCAGCTCGTTCATTATTCGTCGTTATTAAAATTACTTTCGCTTTTATTTCAGATGATAGGACTTGATTGACTACTCGTTGTTTCTCTTCTTTCGATCGAGAATCAGTAAGCACAAGTTCTTTTGCATCAACATAAATCGTTTCAGTATCCATATGTTCTTGCACATAACGTATTTGTTTTGCAGTTAATGATGTAATGCTACCGACAGTCGCAAGGACGCGCTTTGCTCGTTTACTTCTCATATGTGTCCGTTGTTGGACGTAATAGTACGTTAAAGGACCTGGATCAACTGGTAAAAATGAATGGTCAGATGATAGAGTCATCGCTTCTGATATATGTTGAACGTCCTCTTCAGTAACTGCGTCACAAACAATAATCCGGACGTTCTCTTGTCGTAATTGTTCCATTTGCCTCCGAATAGCATCTGGACCGGTGCGAATCGTCTCTATTGTAATCGCCGCTGAAGAAACATTCGTTTGTTTGCGTAATATTGTTAATATGTTTGCATCTGTCATCGGCTGAACAGGGTCATTCGCAACGTCTGTTTCATGAAGTAACGTATTGTTAACGTACAATTGACTATTTATAACGATTCGATTCGACGATGGGTATGTCGGTACGATAACAGCTACTAAATCATCTGTCGCACAATGAAGGAGTGCTTCAACCTCATGGCCAATATTACCTCTAAACGTACTATCAATCCGTTTGCATATAATATCTGCTTGCCAATTATCTGCCAAAAAGAAATATGCTTCCTCTACTTTTTCTTTCGCTTCGTCCCCTGCTGCGTATCGACTATCAGTATCAATACACATAGCAGTTTTCGCTTCCTTCGTTTGCTCAACTTCTCGATTAAAAGCTGTATAACAATCTAAGCCTAACTTTGCTAACATAACACCCGTTCCGTTAGCTCCAGTTAAATCATCAGCTATTACACCTATTCTCATAAACGTTCTCCTTTATAAAATTCGCTCAATCGACAACAATGTAAGCTGCACGAACAGGTCCATGAACACCGACGATTAAGTTCATTTCAATATCAGCACTATTACTCGGTCCTGTTACGAAACTTACACAAGAAGGTACATGATTGTTTTCTTGTTGCATCTGATGAATCATAGTCGTCGCTTGTGTCATTCTTGGTACAATCGTTTCTTTAGGAATAATGGCGATATACGACTCTGGAAGCAAACTAATTGTCCGAGCATTATATTCATCATTTAACAACGTAACAGTGCCTGACTCAGCCAGCGTAATATCACTGAACGTCAATCCAACATCTGCTCGTTCTACTTTTTGACGATTTTTTTCTTTGTTTGAAGTGCTCCATTCGTAAGCATCTTTACCATCATTATTTAACTCGGCAAAATAACTATCTAATCCATAAACTTCATTGCGCTCATCATATGCATAAACAATTGAATCAGCATCATATGCATCAAGCACTTCTTGTAACGTCTGATGCAAATTTTCTTTCGTCGTTCGCCTAAAGTCTGTATGAATATTTTCACATTGCTTCTCTAGCTCATCAATTAATTGTTCGACATTATGGTTTTTAAAAACATTTAAATGAGGTTTATGTTTCCAGTCTGGCCGCTTAACACCTTCAACAATGACATCTCTTCCTAAATTTGCAGCGACATGTTGTAAAAAAGTATCACGATTACTAATTGTCATGTTTCTTCTCCTTTTCTCTCTGTTTATACCAAGAGCGGAATGTTTGTTTACCTGGAGCAGGGAGGTCTCGATTAACGGTCCAATCTTTTAGTGGTCCAGGCCCATTCGTAATTGTCTCGTCTTTCGACCACGGTTTTAACGCTGTTCGCGCCATTTTCGCACTTAGTTGGTAAGCAGCAGGCGTTGAAGCCCATTGTGCAAAACCAGCCATCATCATACGTTCTAACTTTGGCGTTCGCTTCTGTCGATCTGCAATGATTTCCCGGTGCCTGATTAATTGTTCGTGCAACGGTATTTTAACCGGACATGCTTCAGTACATGCCGCACAAAGAGTTGACGCATATGGAAGTTCTTCATGCTCTTCATACCCATCAAGTAACGGTGTAATAACTGCTCCAATCGGTCCAGGATAAATAGAACCGTACGCATGGCCACCAATGTGACGATAAACAGGACACACATTTATACATGCTGCACAGCGAATACAGTGAAGGGCTGATTGAAACTCAGATCCAATTATTTTTGATCGTCCGTTATCTAAAATAACTAAATGGAATTCTTCTGGTCCATCAATTTCATTTTCTAACCGCGTGCCAGTGAATGACGTAATATAACTCGTTAACTTTTGCCCGACAGCTGCTCGCGTGAGTAAACTGACGAGTATGTCTAACTCTTCCCACGTCGGAACGATTCTTTCCATGCCCATAATAGCAATTTGCGTCTCAGGAATAGCACTAACTAAACGAGCATTCCCTTCGTTTGTAACGAGTGTAATAGCCCCTGATTCTGCAACCGCGAAGTTACACCCAGTAATCCCAATATCTGCTGCTAAAAAATCTTTTCTTAACTGTTCACGGGCAAAGAGCGCTAATTCTTCTGGCTTATTCGTTTGATCATATCCTTTTTTATCCGCAAACGTTTGCCTAATCCCTTCACGATCTTTATGTAATGCTGGCGCGACAATATGCGAAGGTGGATCGTCATCTAATTGTAAAATCCACTCCCCTAAATCAGACTCAACAACTTCTGCTCCGATATCTGTCAGCGCTTCATTTAAACTTATTTCTTCAGATACCATCGACTTTGATTTAACGACCTTTTTTCCGTCTTTCTTTTTTACGACGTTTTTTATATAATCATTTGCCTCCTCGGCTGTTTGAGCAAAAAAAACATGCCCACCGTTTTTCTCTACTTGTTCACTTAATTGGTGTAAATAAAAATCTAAATGTTCAATCGTATGACTACGAATCTCTTCACCTAGAGAACGCCAATCTTCCCAGTCTCCTAATTCTTCCGCCGCTTGCAAACGCCCTTTTTTCAATCGTTCTTGTGCAGATGAGACTGCTTGACGCATAAAATCATTTTCAACGCCGTCTGTTACACGTTCTTTATATGATAATTCTTCGTGCACTTTAATACTCATGTCTGCTTCTCCTTTGTTAACGTGTATTTAAAATTTCTGTTATGTGCTTCACTTTCACATCTAGTCCTTCTCTCGTCATTCGGCCGCCGATATTCATTAAACATGCCATATCTCCGCCGACTAAATAATCTGCTTTCGTTTCTTCAACGTGTCGCACTTTTTCTTTCACCATTTCTCCAGAAATAACTGAGTTTTTCACAGAAAAGGTACCCCCGAACCCGCAACAATCTTCTCCGAGAGGTAACTTAATTAGTTCAACACCCGGCACCGATTCTAACAGTTTAACTGGCGCTTCTTTCACACCTAAAATTCTTGTCATATGGCATGACGGGTGGTACGTTACTCTTCCTGTAAATGTTGATCCGACATCTGTGACGTGTAGGACATCGACTAAAAATTGCGTAATTTCATATGATTTATTTGCTAATTCGACTGCTTTGTCATACCACTCAGCATCATCTGAAAATATTTTCGGATATTCTTTTAACATCCCGACACAAGAACCAGAAGGCCCAACGACATATTCAGAATGCTCAAATGCTTTAATCATCTGTTTCATCGCTTTTTTCGCATCTTTCGTATACCCACTATTAAATGCTGGCTGACCACAGCACGTCTGTTTTTCAGGAAAGTCAACGTCGCAATTTTGACTCTCGAGTAATTCAACGGTATCTTTTCCGACGTTTGATGAAAAAATATCACACATACACGTGATAAATAGAGATACTTTCACTTTATGTCACTCCAATTTTGCAATCGATTTATTTTATAAAAAATCCCCCTCTATCATCTAATGTTGACATGTTCTTAAATGATAGAGGGGCAAGTGATAATTGTTTGTTTAGTTTCTTACTTTTCTCGCTAATTTCTTTAGTGGTATATCATCGTTTCCTAAATCATCAGCATTAACTTCTGTCCCTTGCATAATTAATTTTCGTGTCGGAAGCACTGCTTTTCCATCATTAATAATAAGGGCTCCTTCTACTTTATTATCTTTTAAATAAAATTGTGTAAACTGTACATCTTCCACACTTCCGCGGAGGACTGTTTCATCCCATTCTTTTACATGACCGAAATATTGTAATGATAAATCGTATTGGTCAGACCAGAAATAAGGAGTCGTATCAAATAACATACATTCATTATTAACGATGTTATTCGCTGCACATATCCCTTGATTCATCGCGTGGTCCCAGTGTTCCACACGAATATAATCACCATTATTGTATTTCCATTCAGCACAATCGCCTGCTGCGTAAATATCTTTTACAGATGTTTCACAGTATTCATTAATAATGTAACCATTATTATTATGTTTTAAATGCTCTCCTGCTAATGACATATCTGTAAATACGCCGATACCGACTAATACAGCATCACATTCATAACGATCGCCATTCTTCGTTACGACAGCTTCAACTTTATCTGTTCCTTGAAACTCATTAACGATTTGCTCTGTCATTAAATGCACGCCTTTTTCACGATGAACACCAGCTATAATTTCTCCCATTTCTGGTCCTAGCACACGTGATAGAGGTGTTTGAGCAGCTTCTAACACGGTGACATCTATGCCCATTTCACGACATGAAGCAGCAACTTCCAAGCCGATAAATCCACCTCCGACGATAACGAGCTTTTTAAAATCTTTCACTTGTTCACGTAGTAGCTGCGCATCATCAATGTTCTTCAAGTAGTGAATACCATTTAAATCACAGCCACTTATATTTGTTAACTTACGCACTTTTGAACCTGTCGTAATGAGTAATTTATCCCAAGAAACCTTCTTCCCACTGTCAAAAACGACTTTTTTTCCGTCGATATCAATATCAACGACAGCTTTTCCGAGTAATAGTTCGATATCATTTTCTTCGTAAAAAGAAGCAGGTTCTAACAATATTTCCTCATCAGACATTTCTCCCCGCAAGTACTCTTTCGACATAGGCGGTCGATCGTACGGTAAATCTGGTGATTCATCAATGAGTGTAATACTTTTATCATATCCGATTCTTCTTAACTCTTTCACTGCATTAAATCCAGCTATTCCTGCACCGATGACTACTATTTTATCCGTCATTTTGTGTACGCTCCTTAGGGTTTACGTACACTTTCTCATCCTTTACGAGTACGTCAAACGTTTTTAGCGGTTCAGTCGCTGGTGGATCTAATGGACATCCGTCTCGAATATCGAACTCAGAGAAATGCAGTGGGCACGTTACATAATGTCCATCTAAATCGCCGTTAATCATCTCTGCATACGCATGAGAACAAATCCCACTAAATGCAAAGAATTCATCTTCTACTAAAGAAACGATAATTTGTTCTGAATCTATCGTAAATAAATTCATTTCTTCATCATCAAATGCATCTAACTCTGCTACGTAAACAAACTCACCATCAGTTTGTACAATATTTTCACTCATATTTATCCCATCCTTCATTATATTATATATGTTACAACGTTCATTACATCGTCGCCATCATCTTAATAACGAGTGGCAACACATTTATTCATAAATGTTTACGTTGATTTTCCCTGGGTTTAATAAACCGTGCGGATCATTTTCACGCTTAGCTGAGACGACTTTATCAATATGTTTATCCCAACCACCTTCTTCAAGGATAATCGTGTGAGGATCAAGAACATTAACGCCTATTTCTTCACAAAACGCCATGATTTCATTTAGTCTTTCTTCAGTTGTATAAGGTATTAATGGAATGGCTGAAAGAATCAACTGTCCATTTTCTTTTAATAAATCGAGCGCATTTAAAAACTCTCCACCGAATTTATTTTTAATAAGATCGATTTGTTCTAAATACTTATCAGGATCATATTGAATCTGAATGTTAGTAATCGTATCGTCAGCCTTTAACGCCCATAATGTCACGTGATTAAATGTGAAGTTTGATAGACTAATTTTTTTGTGGTACTTCTCACTTGGGTTCGTGTAGACGATTTCACCATCAAGTGCTTTCGCTTTTTGCTCAATGAGGTCAAAACTGTCTTCATTAACTTCTAGTACGACGACGTGCTCATCCTCTTTAATTTTTCTTTTCAGTGGTCTGAAATAAGAAGGTAGTGGCCATTCAGCCGTAGAAATCGAACGTTTATCAATTTTATCATCTTCAGCAAGTTCAACCGAAAATTGAATGGAATTTTTTAAATCTTTAAAAGAATAAATACATTCCATCCAGTTCACACGTTCTGTCGTTCTAAATATGACTTCACTTACGACGCCTGTCGTTCCGTATCCGTGTAAATAACGCATTAAGTCGTCACCTGTAATCGTTAGTTTACGCGGTTCCTCTTCCATCGTAATAACTTTCACTTCTATAACGTTACCACTCCATAAGTTCCCCCACTTAATGGAGCCAATTCCACCTGAACCTCCACAGAAGAAACCTCCTGAAGTCGCTTCTAAAAACGTACTAGAATAAATACAAAGCTCTTGGTCTTGCTCACGTAACATTTTTTCTATGTCACCTAATATGACACCCGTTTCTACGTGAATACTTCCTTTTTTCACTTCAAGCACTTTGTTCATTCGAGTCGTCTCTAGTAATATGCCACCTTCCATCGGGACACTTTGTCCGTAGTTACCCGTTCCGCTTCCACGTACCGTTAAAGGAATTCGCGCTTTCGCTGCATATGCTAACGTGTTGCGAATATCTTCTTCACTTTCTACAAATATGACAACTTCCGCCTTTTTATCTTTTAACATTTCTGTTAAAACGGGCGAATACCAATAGTAATCAGCCGATAGTTTATCAATTGTTTCTGAGTCTACTGAGATTTGATCGTCCTTTAAAAAAGAATTCAAGCTTTCTAAAACCGTTGATTGAGTCATAAAAATATTTCTCCCCTAACATTTCTGATATTTTTAGCGCGATTACTCGCAAATAATATTAAAACTGAATCTTCAAACAATTTCGTGAATGATTAATCGTCTCTTAAACAGTTAATCATTAAAAATAATCATCCATGTTATTGTCGTTTCTAAATATATCTTGTAAACGCATTCATCAACGTTTAAGTTTCTCTTATACTAAAAGCATCGAGAAATATGAAGGGCCAAATATAGCCTACTTCTATCATTTGTTGACTATGAATGTTAATGCTTTTACGACCAACATCTCAACATCAGACCATTAATGAGAGCACACTGGTGCGCTAACACATGTAAAATAAAGAACTCTTTAACGACTATAACGTTGTATGAAGCTAGATTATCACAATAAAATAAAAAGGTCAACGAGCATTTTTTCTTTTTTCAAAAAACTTTACAATGGTTGTATCATCTTACCTTAAAATAAACGTTTTACGACATCTTGCATGCGTTTAACATCTTCTGCTACAAGTTTTAACGGATCATCGCTTCTACTTTTAAGCGGCTCTTTATAATAATAATTTTCTGCAATGAGCCATCCTGTAAATGATTGCTCACTTAGTTTTTCCATTGAATGTACAAATTGACTCGCACCATCTCCGAGCAATGCTGCACTTAGTTCCCCTTCAGCACCATCTTTCACATGAACTTCAGGCCAACTGTACGGTAAAAGTGCCTCAAGTAATTCAGGTGTATACCAACCTTTATTTAAGTAATAATTTTGCGTATCCATATACAAATAAAAATTATCATAATCAACAGCCTTATAAAGGGCTATACCTTCTTCGATAGACAATGTATTTTCAGATGCAATATTAATCGAATGCCTACTAGCATATGCGCATACGTGTTTAAATACACGCGTTGCACGTGACATATTGTCAGTCGTTAATGCACTTTTTCCAAACGATGGCAACATGACTAGTTCAATGTTCATTGCCGCTGCTGCGTCAATCGCTTGTTTGATAATATTTATTATTTCTCTTGATTCTTCACTTCCTTCTTCAGCAACTAATGATTGTCTTCCAAGCTCTGTTACTGTCATTGACGGAAGTTTTACATCATACGTTTGAGCCATTTCTAAATAACTTTGTTGGACAACCTTTTCTGATAATGGAAATACCTCATTCTTACTAGAAAAGTCTAGTTGCACCCCATCAAATCCAAATTCTTTCGCAAGTTTGCATACGTAAGCACCCATAGGTGGCAATGACCATTCACATAAACCTATGTTCATTCGTTGTTTCATAAACATGACTTCCTTTCCTTATGTTGAAGTTCATAAAGCAAATTGTTCAATAATTGTGATTGTTGTATAATGTATCATATACGTATGAAAAATAAATCTTTTTTTAAAATAAAATAGCAAAGTTGAGGTGTTTTTTATGTCTATTGAGCAAAAACCATTAGTAAAAAACATCAAGCGTTCGCCATCTGAATCCTTTTCTTTTATTCATTTTATGAAAATAGTTTTTAAAGGTATTTCTCAAGTCATGCTCGTCGATAACACAGGCGCCGGTATCATTATATTTTTCGCTATTGCTATTGCGTCTATTCCAGTTGCAGTTACTATGCTATTAGCTGTCACCCTCGGAACAGTAATCGCTTTCATTGGTCAAGCAGATCGTGACGTCATCAATAAAGGGCTTTTTGGCTTTAATCCCGCACTGATTAGTATCGCACTAATGATTTTTTTAGATGGTTCATATGACTGGATCATCGCCATCATAGCCGGTGCGATTGCTTCGGTTTCAACAGCTGCCTTTATTCATATTTTTAAAGGGATTGATATTCCTTATTTAACATTTCCGTTCATTTCGTTAACGTGGATTATTTTACTCGCTACATATCATTTACCGATTCTTACTATCCACCCAACACTTGAGCCGACAATTGTGAGCGAATGGAGCCCCATATCAGGAGGAAGTTTTGAAGTTTTTTCAGCGTTTACGCTTGGCGTCTCGCAAGTGTTTTTTATTGAACACGTGTTAACTGGTATACTCATTGTCATCGCTATGTTTTGGGTCGGCTGGCAATATGGTTTATATACGATGATTGCGAGTGTTATCGGTTTTTTAACAGCTTATTTCATCGGCGGAGATGTTGATCTTATATCGACTGGTTTCTTTGGCTATAATGCTGTCTTAACTTTAATTGCTGTTAGTTTAGTTTTTAAAAATAATAAAAATAAATATGCCTTTGCTACTGGTATTTTCGGTTGTATGCTCACCGTATTCGTGACATTAAGTATGAGTACATTTTTACAACCATACGGACTACCAGTGTTAACAATTGCATTTGTTTTAACGACTTGGCTGTTGTTAGCTGCAAGAAAAGTCTTACCAAATATTTAATAAAAAAATGCGCTCAATTGAGCGCATTTTTTATTTGTTTTCTATAATAGCAACAGTACACCTTGACACACTAATTAAACGATCTTCTTCATCATGAATCTTTACGTCCCAGACCATCGTCCTTTGACCACGATGTAATGGTGTGGCAACTGCTGTAACGACTCCATCTTTTTTGCCACGTACGTGATTTGCATTAATCTCAATACCGACAGCTGCATGTGTGTTTAAATCAATATTAAGCATCGCTGCAATACTTGCTGCTGTTTCTGCCAGCGCAACAGACGCGCCACCGTGCAGTAATCCCATCGGCTGTTTTGTTTTTGGTCCAACAGGCATTTTACAAACGACTTTATCTGCTGTTAACTGTTCGAATGTTATGTCGAGTGCAGCCATTAATGTATCTTTTGATTGTAATTTTTCTTCTAAATCCAATGCATTCAAGCCCTTCTACATATATACTATTACACGTTTATCTTATTTCGATATTTGTTGCATCACTTGAAGTAATTCTTCCATTACCTCTTCACCTTCACCACTCTGCACAGCTTCTGTTAAACAATGCTTAACGTGTCGTTCACTTATCGTGTACCCGACTTTTTTAAGCGCTGCTTGTATCGCGCTCATTTGAATAAGAATATCCGTACAATACCGTTCATCTTCTACCATTCGTTGAATCCCACGGACTTGTCCTTCAATTCTGCGTAAACGATTAATAACCGCTTGCTTTTCTTCATTTGTTGGTGGAACAATCGGTTTATCACGTACAACTTTACTCATAGTATACCCCCCCATTTCATTCATTATAGTTTTACGCGTTGTAAACGAAGCGCATTTAAAACGACAGAAACTGAACTGAATGCCATCGCTGCACCTGCTAACCATGGAGCTAACAAGCCGAGAGCAGCAATCGGAATACCTATCGTATTATAAATAAATGCGAAAAATAAATTTTCTTTAATATTACGCATCGTCTTTTTACTCATCATAATTGAATCAGCAACGCTATTTAAATCTCCACGCATCAACGTTATATCTGCCGCTTCAATCGCAACGTCAGTCCCTGTTCCAACAGCCATACCGACATCTGCCATTGCTAACGCTGGTGCATCATTAATACCATCACCAACCATCGCGACTTTTTTACCTTCTAGTTGTAACTCTTTTATTTTATCACTCTTTTGATCAGGTAAAACTTCTGCAATGACTTCATCAATATTTATTTCTTCTGCAATTGCACGAGCAGTTCGTTTATTATCTCCTGTTAACATAATAACATGCAATCCTAAGTCATGCATACGTTCAATTGCTTCTTTCGACGTTTCTTTCACAGTATCTGCAACAGCGACAATACCAGCAATAACGTCATCAATCGCAATAATCATTGCTGTTTTACCAGCATATTCTAAAGCTTCCATTGCTTCGTCAATTTCCGGAGTAACGTCAAACGATTGTTCACGCATTAACTGTCGTGTACCAGCATATACCGTTTTGTTATTAACTGTACAATAAATACCATAACCAGGTATAGCTTCGAAGTTTTCTGCTGTTAATAAATCAATGCCTTTATCAGTGACACCATTAACAATTGCTTGTGCTAAAGGGTGTTCTGACGGGCTTTCTGCCGTACCAGCCATTTGTAATAGTGTTTCTTCACTTACATGATTAAATGTTATAACATCTGTTAAAACAGGCTCACCTTTCGTAATCGTACCTGTTTTGTCTAACACAACTGTATCAACAGCTTGTGTATTTTCTAAATGTTCGCCACCTTTAAAAAGCAACCCAAACTCAGCCGCGCGACCAGAACCTGCCATAATTGACGTGGGCGTCGCTAAGCCGAGCGCACACGGACAAGCAATGACTAAAATGGAAATCATCGGAATTAAGCTTGCACGGAAATCACCTGGAGAAACGACAAAGTACCAAATAAAGAACGTTATTACTGCTACCGCAACAACGATTGGTACAAAAACACCTGAAATACGGTCAGCTAAACGCTGAATATCTGCTTTTGATCCTTGAGCATCTTCAACGACTTGAACAATCTGCGCAAGAGCTGTATCACGACCAACTTTCGTCGCCTTAATTTTTAGTGAACCATTTTCATTAATTGTCGCACCAATCACTTCATCCCCGACAACTTTATCCATCGGAATACTTTCTCCTGTTAACATCGATTCGTCAACAGCTGATTCCCCTTCGACTACTTCACCGTCTACAGGTATCTTCTCCCCTGGACGAACAATCATGAGATCATTCACGAGCACTTCTTCAATCGGTATTTCTAACTCAACACCGTCACGGATAATACGGGCAGTTTTCGCTTGTAAATCAAGCAACTTTGAAATAGCCGCACTCGTCTTTCCTTTTGCTTGTGCTTCAAACAATTTCCCTAAAACGATTAACGTAATAATAACGGCTGCCGCTTCAAAATATAATTCCGCTTCATAATTACCACCTGCAGCCATCCATTCAAATGATAAGTATAAACTATAAAAATAAGCCGCACTCGTACCAAGAGCAACTAAAACATCCATATTAGCACTTTTATTTTTTAGAGACGTATAAGCCCCTTTGTAAAATTGTCCCCCGACGATAAATTGCACGGGTGTTGCAAGTGCTAATTGAAACCACGGATTCATAAATAAATCTGGTAAATAAATAAATGATAAAAAACTAAAATGAGCGACCATCGTCCATAATAAAGGAAACGTTAAAATAGCTGAAAAAATAAGTTTTCGTTTTATTTTCGTTACTTCTTCTTCTTTTCGATCAACCCCGTCATTATCTGTTACACGCGTTAAATCAAAACCAATTTTCTTCACACGTTCGATAATCTCTTGATGAGTAACGTCTTCCTCATAACGAGTGACGTGAAGTTTTTCTAACGCAAAGTTTACATTTGCTTCTGCTACACCTGGCATTCTGCTAACACTCTTCTCAATTCGAGAAGCACATGATGAGCACGTCATTCCTTGAATATCAAATTCTTCCTTTTTCTCAGCAACTGAAAACCCTAAACTTTCAACTTTATCCTTCACTTCATTCGTTGAAGTTTCTTTATTATCATACGTCACTGACAATTGCTCTAAAGCAAAGTTCACGTTTGCTGATTCGACACCATCCATGCGAGAAATACCTCGTTCAACTCTTGCTGCACATGAACTACAAGTCATTCCCTCAATTTGCAGTGTACTATCTACTTTCGACACGAAAAAACCTCCTCTATTTCAAAACAGTTATATGTTTTATATGACCTTCACTTTCAATATTACTATACCCCTGTTAGGTATGTCAACTAGTACGCATAAAAAACGACACAAGTAATTATACAATCACTCGTGTCGCTATTCGTCCTTATTATTCGTTAAAAACAGACGTATCAACTGTAATACCTTTTTCTTCAAATAATTGTTCCGCTACTTTTAAAGCATTTAGCACTTTAGGGAATCCTGCATATGGAATCAGATGAATAATTGCTCCGACAATTTCTTCAGGTGTTAACCCAACAACTAATCCCGTTTCAACGTGCATACCAATTTGTGGTAACCCTTGACCGACTAACGCTGAAATCGTTGCTAATACTTTTTGTTTATCATCTAAGCCGGGACGTGCATAAACACTTCCAAACGCAAACTCTACGACGAGATTCTGTAAATCAGGAGCAATATCTTTAAAGCCCTCACCAATATCCATATGTCCTGTTGCACTGTGCTCATTTGGCACGGTTAAATCCTTTAACTTATCCATACCTTTTTGATAAAGATCTTCTGCCACAATCATATCCTCCTTCAAAATATAAAGCTTCTTCAATTGACGTTAGTATATATCCTTTGTGAATGATTGTAAAATATATGATAAAAACAGACGAAGAAATTGCTTATCTCTCCAACATATGTAAAAATATTTATATACGACTTATATAGTCGCGTGAAAGGAGCTCTTATATGCTAAAAGAATTATTAAATGTAGAAAAATTTATACATAAAAACTTTATAGTAATAGAGGAAAAAGACTTTAATCCGGATGAAAGTAAAAGTTTGCTTAAAAAACATAAACACAACAAAGTATTTATTAAGCATGAAAATAAAACATATACCTATATATTTTCAGATAAAAATAAAACATATGACGTCCCTACTCAATTAATACAGAAGCCAGATGACACATTCGAACTTTTAAGTTATTTAAACGATCGCTATCTTATTCTCATTGAAGATAAACAACAACTTATTGGTTATTTACATGTGACAGACTTCTTCAATGATTTTACCTATCAATTTAATTATGTAAATTCATTTGCAAATGCTTTAGTTGATACAATCGATGAATCATATACTGTTATTGACCAACATAAGCGCGTCGTCTTCTGGACAAAAGGTGCCGAGAAAATATTTTCAATTGCACGAGAAGAAATCATCGGTAAAAAAATAACCGATTTCTTTGACGAAAGTAATTTAGAGATTTTAAACACGTTGCAAACAGGTGAATCCGAAACGAATAAAAAACATTACGCTGGAGAAAACCTCATTGTCATTATCAACACTAAACCGATTAAAATGAAAGAGGATGTTGTTGGGGCAATCGTGACAGAAAAAGATATTACAAATATCATTCATTTAAATAATGAACTTTATGAAGCATCACAAAGATTGTATAATCTAGAGTCTGAAATTCACCAAACAGATTTAAACCCTTTCAATGACATTTTAGGTAATAGTCCAAAGATTCAGCGGACAAAGCGGCTGCTTAATGACATAGTTTCTAGTCCTTCAAATGTAACGATTGTCGGAGAATCTGGAGTAGGAAAAGAACTTTACGCCAAGTCAATCCATAGATTAAGAGAGCCAAAAGAAGCACCCTTTATCCCGTTAAATTGCAATACGATTCCAGATGCGTTATTTGATAGCGAACTATTTGGCTTTGAAGAAGTACTTTCAAATAAATCAAACGCAAGCTCACAAAAAGGAAAAGCCGAACTCGCAAATGGTGGCACTTTGTTTCTAAATGCTGTGAATAAATTATCATTAGATGCTCAAGAAAAATTAGTAACTTTATTAGAAAACAAAGCATTTATAAGAATTGGCGGGATAGAAAACGTTCATGTTGATTTTAAAGTAATTGCTTCATCAAAAGAAGATTTAAAATCACTTGTTGAAAAAGGAGATTTCAATATAGAACTGTACCACCGGCTAAACGGAGCAGAATTAGAAATACCACCTTTACGTGAACGTTCTGAAGATATTATTGAATTAACGCATTATTACCTTCATGAATATTCCGTTAGATACAATCGACCCATCCATGGGATTAGTCAACAAATTATGAACGTATTATTAGAATATGATTGGCCAAACAATATTAGGGAATTAAAAAGTACAATCGAGCGTCTCGTTGTATTCTCAGATCAAGGATTTTTAAAGTCTGAAGTTTTACCATTTTATGAACAATATAAAGAAAAATTGAACATTGATGATCACTTTATTGTCAATGATAATAACAATGACCCTGTCCCATTAAAACAACAATTAGAAAAATACGAAAAAGATATTATTATTTCTGAACTTGAAAAAGTTGATGGTAATAAAAGGGAATGCGCAGACAATCTAGGTATTACTCGCGCAACATTATACAACCGGATAGAAAGACTTAAAATAGACGTTTAAAAAATGCTTCTAGAGTTTTATCTCTAGAAGCATTTTTTATTTAATCTTCAATTTTCACAAAGACACTTTTCACTTCAGTATAGTTCGCTAAGCCGTATTCGCCGCCCATTTCTCGGCCAATCCCTGACTGCTTATAGCCACCAAATGGCATCGTTTCCCACTCAAGACCGAAATCATTGATCCAAACCGTTCCTGATTGGAGTTTATTGGAAATGTAATGCCCGTGCTTAATGTTCTCCGTCCAAACACTTGCCGCTAACCCGTAAGGACTGTCATTCGCTCGTTCAATCACTTCATCAATTGTATCAAACGGGAAGATCGACATGACAGGCCCAAAGATTTCTTCGCGCGCAATCGTCATATGATCTTCGACGTCCGCAAAGATTGTCGGTTCAACGAAGTACCCAGTATCTCTCCCTGTACCTCCACCAGCTACGAGACGTGCCCCTTCTTTTTTCCCTTGTTCAATAAAACCTAACACCGTTTCATGTTGTTTCTTAGACACGACAGGTCCCATATCCGTTTCAGGATCCATACCTGGACCAATTTTCAACGCTTTCGCTTTTTCTGCTAACCGTTCGACAAACTGATCATATAATGAACGCTGGACGAACACCCGTGTACACGCGCTACAATTTTGTCCGTGATTGTACATCGTCCCGTCAAATGTGCCTTGGATTGCTTCTTCAATGTCCGCGTCTTCTAACACGATTGCCGGTGATTTCCCGCCTAATTCTAACGTAATGCCTTTCACTTGATCCGCCGCGTTTTTCATCACTTCTTTTCCTGTCGCTGTTGATCCCGTAAAAGCCACTTTGTCCACGTCTGGATGAGTGACGAGGGCGTGACCAGCACCTGCGCCTGAACCAGGAACGACGTTGACAACCCCGTCCGGGAAACCCGCTTCTTTAAACAATTTCGCGGCATAAAGCAAGGATAACGGCGTTTCACTCGCCGGTTTAATCACGATTGTACAGCCAACCGCTAAGGCCGAGCCTAACTTCCAACCAGCCATCGCTAACGGGAAGTTCCACGGAATAATTTGGCCAACAACGCCGACCGGTTCATGCACAATGTAGTTTAAATATTCCGGAGCGACTTGAACCGTCTTACCGGTAATTTTCGTTGCCCACCCCGCGTAATAACGGAAATGTTCAACGGTGCCATCAATATCATCCGCTAAAGCAATCTCATACGGTTTTCCATTATCAATCGCTTCCAGTTGCGCTAATTCTTCCCGGTGTTCTTCGAGTAAATCAGCGAACTTATAAATGAGACGGGAGCGTTTCGCTGCCGGCATTTTCGTCCATTCCCCGTGGTCAAATGCCTCTCTCGCCGCTTGGACAGCGACATCAATATCCGCATCTTGTGCTTCACTCACTTGCGCAATAACTCGTTCAGTCGCCGGGTCTAACACGTCAAATACGTCTCCGTTTACCGCAGGAACGTACCCACCGTTAATGTAAAGGCCTTTCACCCCTTCTAAAAATGCTTCAACCTTTGGTTTCAGATTATACGTTACAGTTGCCATCATTATCACCTTTCCATAAATGTTTTATAGTTCACCTAAGTTTTTCATTAATGCTTGTAACTTCGCATCTTCGTCATCTGTCAGCGGTAAACGTGGGAGACGACACGGACCACCCGCTAACCCCTTCAGTTCCATCGCACGGTTCGTAATTTGTACGTATTTACCAGAGCCTTCTAAGAAGTCACAGAGGGGAAGTAATTGATCATATAAATCCCACGCTTTATCAAAGGCTTGATTTTGAACAGCGTCAAACATGTCCATCGTAACCTTCGGTGCAATGTTTGCCGATACAGAAATCCATCCCGTCGTTCCGATTAAAATTGATTCCAATGATAAATCTTCTGCCCCGCAGAACACGTCAATGTCCTCACGGCCTTGACGGATAATATCTCTCACTTTCGTAATATCCCCACTAGACTCCTTAATGTGCGTAATGTTTTTCACATCTTTTGCGACTTGTAAAATCGTTTCTGTACCGATATTAACCCCCGTTGTCGATGGGTTATTGTAAATCATCACTGGGAATGACACCGATTCTGCGACAGCTTTGAATTGTTCGTACACTTCTTCGTCTGTCGGCCCCGCGTAATATGAGTTAATGAGCAACGCGGCATCTGCCCCTGCAGCTTCCGCTTGTTTCGTGTGTGCAATCGCTTCAGACGTGCGTTCAGCCGCTGTTCCGACAATTAAATTGATACGGCCATCAATGAGTTCAACAGCCATTTCAACTGCTTTGTATCGTTCATCTGTCGACAAGCTTACGAATTCACCGGTACTCCCGTTAATCGCAATCCCTTCAACCCCTTGATCGATAAAGTATTCAATGTTCTTCTTATATCCCTCCCAATCAATTTCCTCTTGGTTAAGCATTGGTGTAATTAATACTGGATAAATTCCTTTGATTTTTTTAGACAATATAATCTCCCTTTCTTAATTCGTATTTATATTTACTTTGTTTTTCTCTTTTCCTTTTGAATCAAAAACGTACCATCCTCTATATGCATAAAGTATTCCTACGATGATGGCAATAAAGTTAAACCATAAAAAAGGTAAGTATGTTAAAGTTGACACTCCTAGTGTAGCCGCCATAAACACCCCACCATCTGACCACGGAACCATAGGTGTTGTCAGTGTTCCACCTGTTTCAGTATTACGAGAAAGCAGTCGTCTATCAGCATTCATTTTGTCATAATTCTTCTCGGTAATTTTACTCGCAGTTATAATAGAAACATAAGCTGCCCCTCCAAAGAAGTTTCCGAAAAAGCCAGAAAGTATTGTTGATACGCTTAATCTACCAATGTTCGTAGCCCACTTTTCTAACGTATTTCCTAAACTTTCTAAAATACCTATCTTTTCCATTAATCCGCCGACTCCAAGTGCAAAGATTATTAAAACAATTACATCTAACATAAACTCAATTCCGCCACGGTTTAACAATTCGTCAATAAACGTAACTCCAGACTCGATGTTCGTTCCAGAATATAAAATATTTACTGCGTCTAAAATTGTATATCCTTGAAAGAAATAAGCCCAAAACGTCCCTAACAATGCACCGAATAAAATAACTGGTATTGACGGAAATTTCAGCGCTAACAATAACACAACAGCAATTGCTGGAATAATCATTAACAATGAAATATTGAAATATTCTTCTAAAGAATCCATCGTGCTATATGCTGCAGATAATTCTCCTGATCCTTCAATAAAGAAAATTCCGACAATTAAAAATAACGCTCCAGTAATCAACCATGCAGGGATTGTAACTGGCAACATCCCCTTAATATGATCAATGAGATCTACTTTTGATAACGATGCCGACATAACAGTCGTGTCTGATAACGGGGATATTTTATCACCGACGTAAGCACCTGATATGACAGCCCCTGCAACTAATGGTGTTGGTAAACCAAAGCTTGCCCCAATACCCATCATTGCAATTCCTGCTGTTCCTGCTGACCCAAAAGATGTTCCTGTAGCAATACTCGTAATCGTCGTTATAGCAAACGCTGTTAATAAAAATATATTTGGGTGAATAATAGATAATCCATAATAAATAATTGAAGGAACTATTCCTCCAGCAATCCATGTTCCAATAAGTGCCCCTACCGAGATTAATATGAGAACAGCTTCAAGTCCATCATATATCCCTTTTAAAAGTCCCCCTTGTAAATTTCTATATGTGTAACCAATTTTAAGCCCCACAGCGATGATTAAGAACCATGCAGTGAGTAAAGCTAATTGGATTGGCAACTCAAACAAAACGATGAAAGAAAACATAACGATTATAAAGCCAATCAACACAAAAGCTAACTCCCCTGTAGTGGGTAACCTATACTTTGCCTCTTGCATTTTTATCCTCCTTTATTTTTGAAGCTTTATTTATTGTAATAAAAACCCATTTTGTAAAGGGTCCTCATTATCATAGACAAACATGCTACTACTCGTTATAAAACCTTGCACACTAACAGATTGATCGTCATCCATTTTTAAATATGACTTGTAAACGGTTTTATTTGTCACTAATTCATTCAATAAACGACTAAGTAAAATAGTTACTTCAATCTTTGGACTTCTAATAATAAATCCATCTTTTTCTATAATGATCGTTTTAATATCGCCCTCTTCTTCCTTCTCAAATAGAACAATATAGTCAACACCTGTAAAATAATCACTTGCAACATATTGCATACATAGTTCTGTAATTCCGCCTAGGTGTTCAACATTCAAAGCTGTCACTTCTTTTGGTTTTTCAATTAATTTATAAGTTGTCCCATTAATGGTATGTACGTTACTTTCATTCGCTATGACTGTTGATTTCACATCATATATGACGCGATTAACTTTTCCATTTTCATAAACTATGCTTAAATTAAAAATCCCTTTATAAGTTTCAATTGAAAATTTTTCTTTCGGCTTTATTCTTCCTAATTCAACTAAATATGTAATACTAGCTGCTAACGCTTCTAATTTAAAAACGTTTGCGTCTTTATTAGGAATAAATAATAATTGGTAATCAGCGACATCACTTCTTTCAATCAAGCAACTATTTACTCCTCGATGTCCTCTCGGTTCAAATGATAATAAGACATAATCATGTTTTTTAGAGTTAATAAGTTCGTCTTGCTTCACTTTTACATCTGTACTCGAAAAGCGAATAAGTGGATCATGAAAAAATCGAAATAATTCTCCTAAAACATGAACGTCAGTTGTTTCAAAGGATTTTGCAATATTCATTTCACTTAACCTCCTTTATTTCATTGGTGGAATTAATAAAAATCCTTCGTTCAAATCATCACTTTCATCGTAATAAAATGTATGAAGTCCCATTAACCACGCTGACCCTTTAATCGTTGTTTTAACGGCTTGAATATTTCCTTCCATCGTTTCTTCAATAACTTTCGCCTCAAATAAAGTGCCAACGATACTTTCATGAATAAATAGCTCGTCTTTATTTAATTTATTTTCCTTATAAAGTACAGCAGCTTTAGCACTTGTTCCCGTTCCACAAGGTGATCGATCAATACCTCCAGGAGGTACTACGACAGTGTTCTTTATGTCAGCTAAAGGATTTGTTGGTTCTGCCGAAAACTCAATGTGTGTCAATCCTTGAATAAAGTCATATGTTGGATGAATAACGTCAAATTGCTCATTAACTTTATTTCGAATATTTATCGCATGATTAATAATAGTCGTAGCATTGCTTTCTACTAATTCAATGTTATAATCCTTCGCTTCAACAATTCCATAAAAGTTTCCTCCGTAAGCGATTTGAACATCGACATCACCTAACCCTTCGACAGTTACTGTAACTTCTTTTAATAAAAATGATGGAACATTTTCGAATGCTACACTTTTAACTTTTTTATTTTCTATTTCTAACTTCGTCTTAACGATTCCTGCTGGGGTATCTAGCGTTAAACACATAACAGGTTCGTTAGCTTCGACCATTCCTGACTCAACTAAAGCGGTACAAACACCAATCGTATCGTGCCCACACATCGGTAAATACCCGCCTGTCTCTATATAGATGACTCCAAAATCCGCTTCTTTATCGCAAGGTTCTGTTAACAACACCCCACTCATAACACTATGCCCACGTGGTTCGTTCATTAAAAACTGACGAATCCAGTCATAATTCTCTTTCATGTACAACATTTTTTCTCCCATCGTGTTTCCTTCTAAATGGGGCAAACCATTAATTAATGTTCGTGTAGGATTACCACCTGTATGTGTATCAATCGTTTTAAATAGTTTACTAACATTCATTGTGCCACCCCGCTTTTAAATCTAGATAATTTAAGTGGTTCAATATCAATTGACGTTTCTTTTTCTAAAATCATTTCCGATAAGACTTTCCCTGTGATTGCTGATAAACTTATGCCATCTCCTTCATGCCCTGCGGCTACATAAAATCCAGGAACTTCATCTACGTGTGAAATGATCGGTAAATTATCACTCGTCCAAGGCCTTAATCCTGCATACGTCCTTATAACTGCCATGTCAGCCATTTTCGGATAAAATCGTAAAGCTCTTTTTGCAATTAAATGCGTCACTTTTGTATTCACTTTCGTGTCATAACCAGCAAACTCCCTACTACTCCCAATTAAGAAGTTTTGGCTTTCTGTCGGTTCGAAAACTAATGCAACACCATACTTTTCTACATCTGCACTAACTTGTCGTTCGCCACCAAACTTTGATATTAAATACCCAAATTCCATCACCTTTCTTAAACCTACTAACTCCTGTCTACTAGCAACTATTATTTGTCCCTTTCTAGGAAAAATAGGTATATCAACATCCAGCATTTCACCAATCTTAGGCGCCCATATACCTGCTGCATTAATAACCTTCTTCGCTTTAACAGTTCCTTTGTTCGTTTCAAGTAAAAAATCCCGATCAATCTTCGTGATACGTTTTACTTCACAATGTTCTATTAAACGAGCACCGTGAACAGTTGCTTGATTAAACAATGAATAAGTTAACATGTAAGGATTAACAGTAGAATCTGTCTCACACTCTAACCCTCCATAAAGGTCATCTGAAAAATACTTTGATTCATTCCTTAAATCTTCTCGTGTTAACATATTAAATGGTAAACCAGCTTCAGTTTGTTGTTTTACCCATTTATTAGCAGCTTCCATCTCTTCTTCACTTTCACAAACTAATATACTCCCCGGATTACGATATTCAAATGGAATGTCTAGCTCATCTTTTAACTGATGAACTAGTTTTTGACTCTTTAAAGACATTTGACTATCAAACCCCGGATCTTTATCAATGGCTAAAATATTGCCATCACATTTCGAACTCGTACCACTCGCCATCTCATTTTTTTCTAAAATAGTTACTTCTATATTTTCTTTGGCAAGAAAGTACGCTATAGAAGCACCTATGATACCCCCACCAATAATTACTACGTCACTACTTTTCATATCTAATGTCACACTCACATTCTTATGGTGTATAATTTATTTATAAAATGTATAATTTTTTATCTTGTTTCACATTGTAAGCGTTTAATAAAAATATTCCAACTGTTTTTATTAAAAAAGTTCAAAAAATTAAAATTAATCTTGTAAAATTTATTTGTATTATATAATATTATTATACACATTAATGATTATGTGGTTAACTTTCAATGAATAAATTCAATATAATTAAGAGGAGTGAGCGATTTGAATAAAAATACTATTGTTTGTCGTTGTGAAGAAGTCTCTTATCATTTATTGCTAGAAACTGCACAAAAATATAATTGTTCTTCAAGGGAATTAAAGCTACGCACAAGAGCTGGGATGGGCTACTGCGGCGGAAGAAC
>Ga0079226_10000163_pt1 | contig 42205 bp, 38 predicted proteins | sample Poulit2014_FD_76345 | JGI IMG/M metagenome (GOLD analysis project Ga0079226, IMG submission 76345) | Agricultural soil microbial communities from Georgia to study Nitrogen management - Poultry litter 2014 | ecosystem: Environmental > Terrestrial > Soil > Agricultural land | place: USA: Georgia...
AATTATATTTTTCAGTTTCTTGTATATCTAAATTTTTATCTTTTCTTTTTATATTTTCTTCATTTTTATTATTTTCTATATTATTTTTTATATTTTCTTCTTTGTTAAAATTTTCTTTTTTATTCATATCTTTACCCTTCAAGATACCACCTCTGTTTTTCTATTTTACAAGTTTAAACAACACTTACATAATACAATATAAAGTTTTTTAAAACAAGATAAATAGTAGCATTTTATTAATAATTATTTATAAATAAAAAAAATAATTAATCATAATACACAATTCACTATTTAATTAATGACTTTAATATGATACAATGCTAGTATGCGCAAAATAAGGAGGAGTATCATGGATACATCAAAAAGAATTAAAGAATTAAATGTATCACCTATACGAAAGCTTATTCCTTATGCTGAGCAATGTGAGGATAGAGGCATAGATGTCATAAAACTCAATATTGGTCAGCCTGATATAGAAACACCTCAAGAATATATAGATGCTATTAAAGATTATGATGGCAAAGTACTTGAATATGTACATTCTAGAGGTCTAAATTACTTTATTGATACTATAATTAATTATTACAAAAGATTTGGTCTTGATTACAAATTCGATGACATTATCGTAACACAAGGAGCTAGTGAAGCTCTTATGTATGTAATGATGACAATCTGTGATTTAGAAGATGAAATTCTTGTTTTTGAACCATTTTATGCAAACTATAATAACTTTGCTGATATAGTAAATGTTAAATTAGTTCCTGTAACAACTTATGCAGAAGATGGTTTTAGAATTCCAGATTTAAAAACAATAGAAAAATCATTAACTAAAAAAACTAGAGGGGTTTTAATATCTAACCCATCTAACCCAACAGGTCGTATTTATTCTAAAGAAGAATTAGATACTTTAGCAGAATTAGCTATTAAATATGACTTATTTATAATAAGTGATGAAGTTTATAAAGAATTTAATTATACAGATGAAAAATTCTTTAGTTTTGGAAATTATAGTAATTTAAAAGATAGAGTAATATTAGTTGACTCCATATCAAAAAGATTTAGTTGTTGTGGAGCAAGAATTGGGAATATAGCTACAAAAAATAAAGGTGTAATAGAAGGATTTATGAAATTGGCCCAAGCTAGATTAAGTGTTGCAACATTGGAACAACACGCGGCCGCCGCCTTAGAAAAAGTAAGTCCAGAATATATCAGAGAAACTAAGAGAAGATACAAAGCGCGTCGTGACCTTTTAGTAGATAGATTATCAAAAATGCCGGGTGTATTGACTAATGAGCCAAATGGAGCATTCTATTCTATTGTAAAGTTACCTGTAGATGATGCTGAAAAATTTGTTATTTGGACTCTAGAAAATATTAGTATTAATGACAAAACAGTGTTAATAACTCCAGCTAAAGGATTCTATTTAACTCCAGGTCTAGGAGAAAATGAAGTTAGAATTTCTTACTGTGTAAATACAGATATACTTTCTGATGCTATGGATATATTAGAATTAGCATTAAATAAATATCCTAATAGAACAGTTTAATATATATAATAAAAAACCAAAGTCAATTGACTTTGGTTTTTTTATTTCTCTGGCCTAATATATTTTTTACTCTCTATTTTATTTGCAACTAATATAGATGTCTCAACAATAGTCTTATTTGACACATCTATTATCTCACAACCTATATCTTTCATAATTTTAATAGCATAATCTAATTCTTGATTAATTCTCTTATCTTCACAATATTCACCAAGTTCAGTTATGCCAAGTTCTCTTAGCCTTTGTTCTCTAATTTCATTTAATTTTTTAGGGTCTATAATAAGTCCAATAACTTTATTCTTATCTACTTCAAATAATTGATGAGGCACTTCAATTTCTGGAACTAATGGTATATTACAAACCTTATAACCTTTAGTGGTAGCTAAATTTAAAGATAATGGTGTTTTAGATGTTCTAGAAACTCCGATTAATACTACATCAGCTTCCAATATACCTCTAGGATCTTTACCATCATCATATTTTACTGCAAATTCTAAAGCTTCTATGCTAGAAAAATAATTTTCTGTTAAACTTCTACTTAAACCACTTTCTCTTATAGGCTCTTGACCTAAAAATTCTGCAGTTTTATCCATAGGAATTTTCATAATATCTACAACATCGTAATTTTTTTCTGCTGCTTTTTTTAAAAGATAATCCATAACATCTTTTTTTACGATAGTAGTAAATATTAAATTTTCTCCACTAAGAGAATCTATTATTTTATCAATTTCTTTTTCAGAGGTTATATTAAAAAATCTATTAATATTCAAGTTTTCATAATCTTTAAACTGCGTTACAGATGCATGAACTACTTGGTCTGCTGTATCCCCTGTAGAATCTGATATAATAATTATATTTTTATTTTCCATCAAATATCCCTTCTTTATGATAGCAATACATCTTTTATGTCAAATACTACTTTCATTTTTTTATTATAATAATATATTTTCTTAAACTGTTCATTTTCAAGTATATTATCATTATTTTCTATAACTTCTATATCAGCCATAGCTTTATATAAACTTTCTCTTAATTTCCACATATAATCAAACATTTTTTTATATTGTCTTAAATTTAATGGGTCTTCTATTAAATCATCTTTATATTCAGTCATTACATTTGATAAATCTATATCTTCATTATCTACTAAATACTTATCTATAAATTCATCTATATCATGTATATAATTTAAGAATTCTTTATTTGTTTCTTTTATAATTTCAGTTAAATTACAAACTTTTAAGTAAATATCGTAAATATCAAATTTACTTTTTTCCATTACTCCATCTATTATATAAAATCTAAACCCTTGTTTAATAAGCTCATCTCTAAGTTTAGCTTTAATGTAATTAATAATTCTATCGCTTATTTGTTCATAGTCAAAGATTACATCGCCTTCTTTTAAGAAAACATATAAAACATCTCTAACCATTAAATTCATGTCTAACATTAGCCATTTAGCATCGATTATTATATTTACTATTCCCATACCTGCATTTCTAAGTTCTCTAGTTTCAGAGAATATATCTTTATCTTTATTTTTTAAATAATAAGTAGTTATATAATCTAATTTATCACTAAAACTTAAAACTCTAGCTGAAGTAGATTCTGGTAAAATATCTAAATAATATTTAGGACGATAATGGTCTCTTATACTCTTAGATACAATTGGCTTCTCTCCATACTTTTGAGTATAAATCATACCCATTACGCCTTTTAAAAAAGGTATTTCTTGAACCATATTAGTAGCTAAGTCAGCTTTGCATAATTTAGCAGCTGTTTCAATATTAGATAGAGTTTCTTCACCTACATCTAAATTTTCTCCTACGAGTTTACTTATCTCTACTATTCTATTAGTTTTATCATAATAATTTCCAAAATTATTTTCTGCAGGTATTTCTTTTAAATCTTCAATATAATCTTCAAAATTTTGATATAAATCTTCAGAATATAAATCCATGATTTTTTTAAATCTCATCTCTACTCTTTGGCTAATATTGCTAAATAATTCTTCATTATCTTTATTATATCTTTCAACTGCTCCTATATAATAAATAGTAGATTGTCCTTTATCTCCAACTACGGGTAATAACATAAAATCTTCTAATAAAACGCTGTCTATTATCTCTTTTTCTAATGCTAAATATTTATTTTTTAATTTACCTATAAAAGGAAATGGATAGTCGTATATATTTACATACTGCTCTATAAGATATTTATTTTCAGAAAGTTCTCCACCATATTCTCTGGCTAATCTTTTAGCCCTTAACTCATAATACTCTCTTCTTTTTTCTTTATGCATAAGAATATATTTAGCTTCTAATGCTTTTTTATAATCGTCAATATTAGTAAGCTTTATATAGTCCTTATCATCATGATCGTTATCTTCATAGATAGGATTTTCTTCGTGAAAACTTATTATATTATTATTATATACACATTGAATCCATGTTATATAATCTATAAAATTAGATGAGTGAGCATCATCTGTTTCATAAACTGGAATAGCTATTTTAGAAATAAGTTTTGGAATTTCTTCTCTCAAAACATCTTCTATATCTCTTCTCTTATCTATATCTACTATTTTATTATTTTTAATATCTTCTATAATAATAATAATTCTTCTTTTAGTAGATTCTATTGAAATATTATCAAAACTATATCCTCCAAAATATAAAGCCTTAGTAAAATCTTCGTCTAAAGTTCTCTTTACTAAGCCTAAATAAGCAGATGGAAAATTTTCGATACCTATTTCTAATAACAAATTATTCTTCATGTTCCAATCCTTTCAATAATTCAATCAAGATAATTTAAAAATTTAATTGAATTAAATTCTTTTATATCAAAATTTTTTATGAGATATTTAGATAAAAGTTTTCGAATTTTTATCTTGCTAGATTTATCTATTTTAATACCCTCTATTTTTTCTAATTTATTATATAATAAATATTTTAAATATCTTATTTCTATATCATTTAAGTATGTATCAAAATAGTCGTCAGTTTTACAATTATCGCAAATTATTCCACCTATGTCAATGGAAAATCTATAAGCACCTTTTTTATTAGCACCACAAATAATACAATTATCTAATATAGGTTGAACCCCTGAAAATGCTGTAACTTTAATCATGAAAGCATTTAATAAATCTATTACATCATAATTATATTTTAACATATCTATAGTTTTAATTACTAATCCATAGATTTTTTCATCTGGACTTTCTTCAAACATAATATTTTTTATAAAATCAATTATTACTGTTGCATAAGCATTTTTAAATACATCTTCTCTTAAGTAAAAATTTGATTTTATTAAATCTATATCTTGTAAATAATAAAAGTTTTTACCTTTAATTAGATCAAATTTACACATAGCAAATAAATCAAAACCTATATCAAATTGATTTTGATATTTATTGCGATTTTGATACATTACCGAAATAACACCTAATTCTTTTGTAAAAACTTTTAAAATTTTATTATTTTCCTTGTAATCAATAGAGTTAATATTTATTCCCTCTATATCATAATAATTTTCCATTTTATTTAAAACCAAAATTCCTTAATTTGCTATCCTTAGAACGCCAATCCTCATCTATTTTAACCCATAATTGAAGATTTACTCTAGTATCTAATAATCTTTCAATATCATTTCTAGCGGCCATACCTATTTTTTTAATCATTTTACCGCCTTTACCTATTACCATACCTTTATGTGATTTTTTTTCTACTATTATAGTAGCACTAATATCCATAATATTCTTATTTGGTCTATCTTTCATCTTTTCAATAGTAACAGTAATTCCATGAGGCAATTCATCATCTAAATTTATTAAAGCTTTCTCTCTAATAATTTCAGATACAATTTGCCTTTCTGGCTGATCAGTAATCATATCATCTGGGAAATACATTGGACCTTCTGGTAATAATTCATTAATAGTTTCAAAATATTTATCTAAATTTGTACCTTCTAAAGCTGATATTGGTATTATTTTTTTAAACAAATCTAACTCTTCATACATTTTAACTACTTCTTCAATTATTTCATCATTAGCAGTATCTATTTTATTAATCAATAAGATTATTGGCGTTTTTATCTTTCTTAAATCTTTTATAATTTCACTTTCAATAGGTCCTATAGTTGTAGAAGTATCAACTATATAAGTTACTAAATCTACATCACTTAAACTTTCCTTTGAAATCTTTAGCATATATTCTCCAAGTTTATTTTTAGGCATTTGTATACCTGGAGTGTCTAAAAATATAACTTGCATATCATTGTCTGTATATATCATTTGTATTCTATTTCTTGTAGTTTGTGGTTTATTAGATATTATAGAAATTTTTTCTCCTATAACTTTATTTAAAAATGTCGATTTCCCCACATTTGATCTACCTATAACCGCTACAAATCCTGATTTAAACATAATTTTTACCTTCCCATATCTCTCGCTCTAAAACTATTTGGCATTAAATCATCTAAAGAGTAACTCACATACTCTTCAATATTTTTTGCTACTATTATTTCAAAGTCATCACTTGCAAATTCTGTCATAACTTGTCTACATACCCCACATGGATATGTAAAACTATCAGTAGAGCCAATTAGAGCTATTTTTTTTATTTCTCTTTCTCCATTACTTATAGCTTTAAATATAGCTACTCTTTCAGCACAAATAGTAGGAGAATACGCGGCATTTTCTATATTACAGCCTGAATATATTTTTCCGCTTTCCCCCATAACACTTGCACCAACTTTAAAATTTGAATATGGAGAATATGATTTTTCCCTTGCTTGTATTGCTTTATTTATTAATTCTTTTATCATTTTAATCACACCATTAATTTAAATATAAGAGTGGCTATTAACACTCCAAGTATACCACCAAATATAACTTCTGATAAACTATGGATTTTGCCCTCTACTCTCGATTCTGCAACTAAAAATGCCAATAATAAAGATAATATAGTTACTAGAGTATTATTCGCTAAATACGCAATCATTGTAGCTGCACAAAAGGCTATTGAAGAATGACCGCTAACAGTTCCCCCTTGTAGATATGTACCATGTCCCTTATAAAAAATAGATTTTAATATTATAGTAAATAATATTACTAAAACCAATGCAATAAAAGCCAAATGTGTAGGTGACTTTTGAATTTTAAAAACTGCTGCATGACTCAAAGGTACAATCCTATCATAAAATATAAAATAGCCTACAAAAACTGAATTTATTGCAGCTATCAGTACAGCACCTGCACCTATATCTTTAGCAATTTTCGCATTTTTATCTACTCTATTATAAATTAAATCTACAATGTTTTCTATTGATGTATTTATAAGTTCAGATATCATAACCATGGAAATTGTTAAACACAACATAGCCATTTCAACTCTAGATAAATCAAAAAGCAAACTTACCACTGCAACAATTATAGCTGTAAATATATGCTTTCTAAAGTTTTTTTCATTTTTAAAAGCATGTATTATTCCATCCATTGCATAACCAAAACTTATAATAAAATTTGGATTTTTAAATTTACTCGTATCTTTTTTTATATCATTATGATTTAAAGGACCATTTTGGTCTTTATTAGTTTTCATTTCTATAAATCCCCAATAAACTTATAGTTTGTTTTTCTTTATTTCGCATTATCTTTTTATCTTCTTCTACCATATGGTCATATCCCATTAAATGAAACATTGAGTGAACTGTTAAATATACGATTTCTCTCATAGTACTATGGCCAAAATCTTTTGCTTGTTCTTCTGCTTTTTCAACGGATATTACAATATCTCCTAAAGGAGTATCAATATCACCCATATCTATTCCGACCATATCTGTTGGAAATGATAATACATCGGTTTCTCTATCTACATCTCTATATTCACAGTTTAAGTTTTTAATTTCTTTATTATCTATAAAAGAAACAGAAATTTCATATTTTTTTTCTAAACCTTCAACTTCTAATGACTTCTCTATCGCATTTTTTACAATTTCTTCATAGTCATCAAAAATTTCAATATTTTGTCTATTATCAAATAAAACTTTCATTATTTACTTTCCTTTTTTTCATCATAATCTTCATAAGCATCGATAATTCTCTGTACTAAAGGATGTCTTACTATATCACTAGAAGTAAAATACATAAAATCTAATCCTTTTACATTTTTTAAAATCTTACTAGCTTGTGCCAATCCTGAACTTTTACCTCTAGGTAAATCTACTTGAGTAATATCACCTGTAATTATCGCTTTTGAACCATAACCTAATCTAGTTAAAAACATCTTCATTTGCTCATTTGTTGTATTTTGAGCTTCATCTAAAATTATATAAGCATTTTCTAAAGTTCTACCTCTCATATAAGCAAGAGGGGCAACTTCTATCAATCCTCTATCAACTAGTTTTAAATAATTTTCATATCCAAATATATCAAATAATGCATCATATAGTGGTCTAAGATATGGATCTATCTTTTCTTGTAAATCCCCTGGCAAAAACCCTAGATTTTCTCCTGCTTCAACAGCTGGACGTGTTAATATAATTCTATCCACTTCATTATTTCTAAAAGCTTTAACGGCAGTAGCCATAGCTAAATAAGTTTTTCCAGTTCCAGCTGGACCTATGCCAAATACGATATCATTATTATATATTTTTTCAATATACATCTTTTGCCCCAAAGTTTTAGGTTTTATAGCTTTCCCTTTAGCATTCATACAGATAGTTTTATCCAATATTTTATCCATATTATATAATTTACCCTTTTTTGACATTTCTATAATATAATCTAGTCTTTGATTAGTTAATTCTTTTTCAGTATTTATTGTATTTTCTATTTCAAATAACACTAAATTTAAAACCTCTAATATAGTTTCTTCACCTGTTATTAAAAGACTATTTTCTTTTATAGACATTTTCACATCAAATTCATCTTCTAATTTTTTTAAATTTTTTTCTAAGTTACCATATAAGACTTCTATTAATTGATTATTTTCTATACTGTATTCTATAGTTTTTTTTGACATAATTTCTCCTTCCAATCATTATTAATTATATCATATCAAGGATATTGCAACAATTTTAATAAAATAAGCCACATACAAAAGTATGCGACTTATTTATTACTTATTTATAAAAAGCTTATTTGATTAGTATCTGGCAAATGATCTAAGACTCCATGATTTTTTAAAGATTCTAGAGCATTTTTATTTATTTTAGTTTTTTTTCTAAAGTCCTCTATAGATATAAATTCTTCATTTTCTACTACATCTTTTATAGCAAGAGAATGCGCATCAGATACTCCTTCTAATGCCCTAAAAGGAGGTTGTATAAACCCTTTTTCTAATACTTTAAATGTTAACGCATCAGATTTTTCTAAATCTACTTTACTTGAATTTATACCTCTAGCACACATTTCTTCAGCTACTTCTAATACTGAAAATGTACTTAAATCTTTTGGAGAAGCTTCTTTGCCCATATCCTTTATTTCTTGCATTCTTTCTTGTATAGCTTCTAAACCTTGACAAATTAAATCTCCCGGATAATCTGCAATTTTTATAGTAAAGAATGTCGCATAAAATGCTTCTGGATGATGAACCTTAAAATATGCTATCCTATAACTCATAAGTACATAAGCTACTGCATGGGCTTTAGGGAACATGTATTTAATTTTTTCACAAGAATCTATATACCATTCTGGCACATCAAAACTACGCATATATTCTAATGTCTCATCAGAAAGAGACTTACCTTTTCTTACTCTCTCCATTATTTGGAAAGATTTTTTCTTATCTAAACCCTTACTTATTAAATATATCATTATATCGTCACGAGTACATATCGTATCTTTTAATTCGACTATCCCGTCACGTATTAAATCCTGTGCATTATTTAACCATACATCAGTACCATGAGATAATCCAGATATTCTGACTAATTCCGAAAAAGTAGTCGGCCTAGTATCTCTAAGCATTTGACGTACAAAATTAGTTCCAAACTCTGGGATACCTAAAGTTCCAATATCCATTGTACTAAATTCATGTATAGGGTTTAAACACTCTCCACTTGAAAATATCTTCATTGTCTCTTCATCATCTAGTGGAATATTTAATGGGTCTATTCCTGTTATATCACTTAACATTTTTATAATTGTCGGAACATCATGACCCAGTAAGTCTAGTTTTAATATTCTACCACTTATAGACTTATAGTTAAAATGTGTTGTTATAATATCAGAATTTGGATCATCGGCAGGATGCTGTACTGGACAAAAATCATATATATCTTTATCATGCGGAACAATCATAACCCCACCAGGATGTTGTCCACTAGTTCGCTTAACTCCTACTATACCCTGCTGCAATTTTTTAACTTCTGCTGGATGAAGTGATTTTCCTATATCTTCATAATATTTTTTTATATAACCAAAGGCTGTATTTTCTGCTATTGTTCCTATTGTACCTGCCCTAAATACTTTATCATGTCCAAATAATTCTTCAGTATATTTATGACAAGTTGGTTGATATTCTCCCGCAAAGTTTAAGTCAATATCCGGCTCCTTATCTCCTTCAAAACCTAAAAATACTTCAAAGGGTATATCATGACCATCTTTATTTAATTTATGCCCACAAATTGGACATATTTTATCGGGCAAGTCTATACCTGAACCGACATTTTTATCTTCAATAAATTCACTGTGTTTACATTCTGGACAAATATAATGTGGTATAAGTGGATTTACTTCTGTTATCCCTGCCATTGTGGCAACGAAGCTTGATCCAACTGAACCCCTAGAACCAACTAAATATCCATCATCATTAGATCTCCAAACCAATTTTTGAGCAATTATATATAATACGGCATATCCATTGGCTATTATAGAATTTAGCTCTCTATCCAATCTCTGTTTAACTATATTAGGCAGAGGGTCTCCGTAAATTTCTATTGCCTTATTATAAGTTATTTCTCTAAGTTCTGTGTCAGAACCTTCTATTACCGGTGGGTATGTTCCATCTGGTATAGGCTTCATATCTTCTAGTAAATCTGCTATTTTATTAGTATTTTCTACTACTACTTCTTTAGCTTTTTCTTTACCTAAATATTTAAAATCTTCCAACATTTCATCTGTTGTCCTCAGGTATAATCTGGCTTCATCTTCTAAAAATCTATTTCTCCCCTGGCCCTTTAAAATTATATTTCTATAAATATAATCTTCAGGATTTAAATAATGTACATCTCCTGTTGCCACAACTAATTTATTATATTTTTCTCCTAAAGAACAGATGTATTTATTTATATCTTCCAAATGTTTTATAGACTCAACTTTTCCATCTTTTATTAATGGTATATTGACATGTATAGGTTGAATTTCTAAAAAATCATAATAAGAAATAATATCTTTTAATTTTTCCTCTGGTTCATGATTTAATATAGCTTTAAATAATTCTCCATCACTATTTCCGCTGCCAATTAAAATTCCATCTCTATGCTCATCTATTAAAAACTTTGGCATACCACCAGTTTTAAAGAAGTAGTGTAAACTAGATTCAGATACTAGTTTATATAAATTTTTTAGCCCAGTATAATTTTGAGCATAGATTATACTATTAAAACCTTCATTTTTAGAAATAGGCCAATCAGTTTTAATGCTATTTATATTTTCATCTAACTTTATATCCTTTTCTTTTAAAATATTTAACATTTCAATAAAAATTTGCGCTGTAGCTTTAGCATCATCACAAGCTCTATGATGGTTTTCTAAAGGAATTTCCAATAATTTTGTTAAATCATTAAGTCTATGTCTTTTATTTTCTGGGAACAATGCCCTTGCAAAAGCTAGAGTATCTATATAGCTACTATCAAAATCATAATTTAATCTTATAGAATTTTCTTTTATAAAACCTATATCAAAATCAGCATTATGCGCTACTAATGTATAATCTCCAACAAAATTCAAAAATTCAGGTAATACTTTTTCAATAGTAGGTTCATCTTTAACTAAATCGTTAGTTATACCTGTAAGTTCAACTACTTTTTCAGGTATAGCTTTTTCAGGATTTACTAATTGATTATATACTTCTACTATTTTATTATTTTCAACTTTTACTGCACCTATTTCAGTTATTCTATCAAATATTTTTGAAAACCCTGTAGTTTCTATATCAAATACAACAAAATTATTATATTGAGTATCATCTTTTTTACTTGATAGTATCCTCAAATTATTATTTAAAATTTTTGATTCTATACCATATAAAGGTTTAATATCTTTCTTTTTAGCTTCATTAACTAAATCAGGAAAAGCTTGGACAACTCCTGCATCAGTTATACCTACTGAAGTGTGCCCCCATTTACTTATAAGGTCCATGAGTTCTTTTAAATCGACAAATCCATCCAAAGCACTCATTTTAGAGTACATGTGAAGTTCAATTCTTTTATCTTTTGACTTTTCATTACGACTTTCAATTATTCCATTTTCAATTGACCTTGCCATTATAATATTACATTTTGAAAAATTATCGTATTGAACGTCTCCTTCTAATTTTAAAGCAGTACCTTCTTTAATCTTAGAATCTATTAATGAATATTTATCTTTGTTCATAAACATTTTACATGTAATAGCACTTGTCTTATCAGCTAAGTCAAATATCAATAACATCTTTCCGCTCTTAGTTTCTCTATCTTCATAACTTAATACAGTACCATTGACACAAACACGTCCAGATTCCAAGTTTAAACTAGAGATGTCTGAAACCTCAGATTTAATTTTGGGGCCATATTTTATAATACCGCTATCTGAATCAATTTTTCCTGAAATATTAGAATCTTTTTTAGAAATTGGTCTATTAACTAAAGTTTTTTTAGCTTCTTTTTTATCAATTTCATCTAATAGTTCTAAATAATTATCGTTGTCCATAAGTTTTTGTAATTGAGTAAATAAAGATATATCTCTTTTTGTAAATTTTTTTACTAATTGGATAATTTTCTTATCTAATTGATTTTCACAAAAATCTTCCATAGCTTTTTTATATGGAAAACTAATAATTAACTTATCATTTTCTATATCTATATCTTCTTCTTCTATACACGCTACACATGGACTTGTCTTATTTAATTTTTTTAATAAGCTATATATAAATTTTTCATTTAATTCATATACTTTTGCATTTTCATTCTCATTTTTATCTTCGTTAATTAACTCTATTTTTATATTACTAAATAGTTCTTGAAAACAAGAAGCTATATATTTAAATTCATCTTCAATTACAAATGTATCTAAATATAATTTTAATAAATTTTCATCTTTATAATATTCTACTTTTTTTAATGAATAATTTTTTTCTAGTTTATATTCTATGCTATTAGCATTAAAAATATTTACTAAATCCATAATATCTTCTCTTTCTATAAACTTTCAATTTCTTTTAATAACTCATTCAAAAGCTCATTTTCTTTTACTTGTTTTACAACTTTACCTTTTTTAAATATAACGCCATAGCCTTTTCCACCAGCAATACCTATATCTGCTTCTTTGGCTTCTCCTGGACCGTTAACTGGACATCCCATTATGGCTACATTTATATTTTTATCTATTAAATCTAATTTTTCTTCTGCTTCTTCTACAAGTTTTATTAAATCTAGTTTAGTTCTTGCACAAGTAGGACATGAAATTATATTTATACCTTCTTTAAGTAAACCTAGAGATTTCAAAATTTCTCTACCTACTTTAACTTCTTCTTCTGGAGAAGCTGTTAAAGAAACTCTAATAGTATCTCCTATACCCTGACTTAATAAAGAACCTATACCGACAGCAGATTTAACTATACCTTTCATACCTGGACCTGCTTCAGTTATACCTAAATGCAATGGATAATCTGTTAGCTCAGATATTTTTTTATAAGCTGCTATAGTCATATTTACATCACTAGATTTTAAAGCTAGTTTCATATTATCAAATCCTAAAGACTCGATATATTTTATTTCATCCATAGCTGAATAAACTATGGAATCAACATTTACTCCACCAAACTTATCTATATATTCTTGATGTATTGAACCACTATTTACACCTATTCTAATAGGAGCATTATAGTATTTACAACAGTCTATTACTTCCTTAACCTTTATTTCACTACCAATATTTCCTGGATTAATTCTTAGACAATCTGCACCATTTTCTACTGCAGCAATTGCCAATTTATAATCGAATTGTATATCAGCTATAAAAGGAATTTTTGTGTTCTTTTTAATTATTGGAATTGATTTTGCATCATCCATATCATTTATAGCTGACCTTATTATATTACATCCTAAGTCTTCTAGTCTTTTTATCTGTCCCACTGTTTTATCTATGTCTTTTGTTATAGTATTTGTCATAGATTGAATGGAAATAGGTGATCCTCCACCTACTGGAACATCACCTACATAAATTTTTTTTGTCAATTTTTTACTCATTTTTAGCCTCCAAAGAAATTTAGAGTTGTTATATCTTTAAAACTAATTACTACTATTAATAATAACAGTAATATTATACCTACAAAGTGAATCTTTGCTTCTATTTCCTTAGGAACTGCTTTTCCTGTTATCATTTCAATAAGGATAAATACAGCTCTACCTCCATCTAATGCTGGAAAAGGAATTAAGTTAAATATTCCTATATTTATATTTATAAATGCCAACATAAATAGTACACTACTAAAGCCCATAGTTGTAGCTTTGCCTATTTCATTTACAACACCTATTGGCCCTGATAAATTAGATAATCCTAATTTCCCAGAAAATAACATTCCGAATACTTGGAAAGTTTGTTTTGTTACATTTTCAAAAAATTTAAACCCTAATGTCATTCCTCTAGACAAAGAAAAATCCTTAACAGACAAATCACCATTTAATGTCTGTCCCATAGTTACACCTAGTAGATATTTTTCCTCTCCAGTTTCTTTTATCAATGTTTTTTCTGGCTTGATTTGTAATGTCTTTTCTTCATTATCTCTATCTACAGTAATCGTCATTTCAGTGCCATTACTTTTTGAAATTATATCTTGAACTTGTGTATCTGTGCTTATTTCTGTACCATTTATAGATTTTATTATATCTCCTGCTTCAAGTCCTGAAGTATATGCTGGACTATCTTTTGAAACTGATGATATACCTATTTCAGTTGTGCTAAATGACATCATTACTATAAATATCAATAATGCAAATATAAAATTCATAAAAGCACCAGCTAAAATTACAAGTAATCTTTTATAAGCTGGTGCGTTTTGAAAGCTTCTACTATCTTCTGAATCCTCATCTTCACCTTCTAAAGAAACATATCCTCCTATAGGAAGAGCTCTTAAAGTGTACTGAGTTTCAGATGTTTTTTTCTTTTTTATTACAGGTCCCATACCAATTGAAAATTCATTTACTTTAACACCTGATAATTTAGCAACTAAAAAATGTCCTAGTTCATGAATCATTATTACTAATAAAAAAGTAATAATTGCAACTATTATTTTTACCATATTTCACCTATCCTAAAAATATTGATGTTACTACAAAAATAAATGGAGCCACAAATAAAACACTATCAAATCTATCAAGTACTCCTCCATGTCCTATAAAGATAAATCCAAAATCCTTTGTATTGGAATATCTTTTTATTTTTGAAGCTGTTAAATCTCCTAATTGTGCAATAAGAGAACCAAATATAGTTATTATTATAAGTGGAACAATATTTGAAATGTTAAAAATTGTAGCTACTACAAAAGTTAAAAATGCAGCTCCAACAATTCCACCTATAGCTCCTTCTACTGATTTTTTAGGGCTTACTTTTTCAATAAGTTTATGCTTACCTATTAAAGAGCCTACTAAATAAGCAAAAGTATCAGTTCCCCATGCACAAATAAATATCAACCATATATAAAATGTACCTTCTAATTTAAAAAATGCACTAAATGATAAAGGTATATACAATATCGAAAATATTTGCAATAAAGCACTTTTAAAGTCGAATATATCAAATATCGTCAATATTAGTATAATCATCATATAAGTAGATAATATGTAAAGTTCAATATTTGGATAGTCTATCCAACTAAAATATATTAAAATAGCGGAAAATATATATGCCAAAGGTAAATTCATATTGTAATCTTTACTTTTTAAAGCATTCTTTAATTCATATATACCGACTAAAGATAAAGCCGTAATTGTAAATAATAATGAATATCCTCCTGTATAAATTAAAAATATAGTACAAGCTAATATAATAATTCCAGTTATGGTACGGACAATAAAATTACTCACTTAAACCACCAATCCTTCTATTTCGATTTTGATAATCTAAAATCGCTTTATATAATTCATTTTCATCAAAATCAGGCCATAGACAATCTGTATAATAAAACTCTGCGTAAGCTAATTGGTAGAGCATAAAATTGCTAACCCTTTTTTCACCGCCAGGTCTTATCAATAAATCTAAATCAGGTTGGCCTTTGGTATAAAGATAATTATTAAATAAATCGGCATCTAATTCATCGATATCTAATTTTTCATTTTTTATATCTTCGATAACGCCCTTTATTCCATGAATAATTTCATCTCTACCACCATAATTTAAACCTATATTAAGTACCATTCCTGTATTGTTCTCGGTTTTTTTTATAGCTTTTAAAATTGCATTATATGCTCGAGGATATAATTTACTTATATCCCCTAGAGCAATAACTTTTACATTGTTTTTATCTAATTTATCTAGTTGAATTTTTACATAATATACCAAAATATCCATAAGAGAATTTACTTCTTCTTCTGGGCGTTTCCAGTTTTCAGTTGAAAATGCATATAGACTTAAATATTTAATTCCTAAATCACTAGCTTTTTCTACTATGTCAACTACCCTTTTCATCCCTTCTCTATGCCCCATAACACGTGGCATAAATCTCTTTTTAGCCCATCTTCCATTGCCATCAAGAATTATCCCCACATGTTTCGGTAACTTATTTAAAGATATTTGACTAAGTAAATTCTCTTCCATTTTAAAAATCCTCCACTAAACTTCCATTAATTCCTTTTCTTTAACTGAAGTTATTGAATCAATTTCTTTTATAAAACTATCAGTTATTTTTTGAATATCCTCTTCTGCTGCTCTTAAATCATCTTCTCTAAGTTCAGAATTTTTTTCCATTTTCTTTACTTCATCCATAGCTTCTCTTCTAGAATTTCTAATTGCAACTTTAGATTCTTCACCATATTTTTTTACAAGTTTAACTAATTCTTTTCTACGTTCTTCTGTTAATGCTGGGAAAGGTAATCTTATTATTTTACCATCATTTGATGGAGTTATACCTAAATCTGATTTTAAAATTGCTCTTTCTATACCTTCAATTACACTTGAATCCCATGGTTGTATAGTTATTAATCTTGCTTCTGGTACTGATATAGTAGCTACTTGATTAAAAGGAGTTGCTACTCCGTAATATTCAACTACTAAACCATCTAATACTGCTGGATTTGCTCTTCCTGCTCTTACTCCAGCTAATTCTGTTTTATAGGCTTCAATGGTTCCGCCCATCTTATTTTTTAGTTCATCTAATACATGTTTATACATATACTATTCTCCTTTCACTATTGTACCTATTTTTTCGCCTTTAGCAACTCTTACTAAGTTTTGACAATCATCAATTCCAAACACTACTAATGGTATATTATTGTCCATACATAATGATGTAGCAGTGGAATCCATTATTCCCAAACCTTTACTTAATATATCTATATAAGTTAATGTATCAAATTTTATTGCATCGTCATATTTATTTGGATCTTTATCATAGATTCCATCTGTTCCTGTTTTTCCTAATAATATTACATCTGCATTTATTTCTGCTGCTCTAAGTGCAGCTGTAGTATCAGTTGAAAAATAAGGTAAACCCGCACCTGCTCCAAATATAACTACTCTGCCTTTTTCAATATGTCTAACTGCACGTCTTTTTATATAAGGTTCTGCAACTGCTTTCATCTCTATTGCAGTTTGTACTCTTGTATCCACTCCAAGATTTTCAAGAGAAGCTTGTAATCTTAAAGCGTTTATAACTGTTCCAAGCATACCCATACTGTCAGATGTTGATCTATCTATATTTTCACTAGATCTACCTCTCCAGAAATTACCTCCACCAACTACTATTGCAACTTCAAGACCTAAGTCATGAACTGCTTTAACAGATTTACATATTTCATCTATTACTTTATCATCTAATCCGTGGCCTTTACCTCCAGATAAAGCTTCGCCACTTAATTTTATAATTGCACGTTTGTAAGCAAGACTCATAATCTACCTCCTAATATTAATTATAACATAGTGGAATTTTTTTAACTATATATACTATAAAGTTATTTAAATTTCCTTTGTTAATAAGTGTTTTGTTTAAAACAAAACGATTTAGTTATACAAAAAAATTTTATGTCTTTTATTTAAGTTTTATGCATAAAAAAAGGAATACTACCTCTTAGGCAATATTCCTATTTTAATTAATTTAATCTATCAAATAATAATGAAATTATAATCCCATTTGTTTTGATACTTCTTCAGCAAAGTTTTCTTCTCTTTTTTCTAAGCCTTCGCCAACTTCAAATCTAACAAATCTACGAATTTTAATGTTTTCGCCAATTTTAGCAATTAAGTTTTTAAGAAGTGTTTCTACTGTCATATCTGGATCTTTAATGAATGGTTGATCTAATAGACAAATTCTTTCATAGAATTTATTCATACGACCAACAACTTTTTTCTCAGCTATCATTTTTGATTTTTCTTCGTCCATACCTTTAGCTTTGTTTTCTTCGATAGCTTGTGCTGTTAAAATTTCTTTTTCTTTTTCAACTTCTTCAGCAGGAACTTCTTCTCTAGAAACATATAAAGGTTGAGATGCTGCTACTTGCATAGCAATATCTTTTACGAATTGTTGGAATTCTTCGTTTTTAGCAACAAAGTCAGTTTCTGAGTTAACTTCAACCATAGATCCTATTCTACCACCATGGATGTAGCATTCAACTATTCCTTCTGCTGCTATTCTATCAGCTTTTTTAGCTGCTCCAGCTAATCCTTTTTCTCTTAATAATTCGATAGCTTTTTCTATATCACCATCTACGCTTGATAATGCTTTTTTACAATCCATCATTCCAGCGCCTGTTTTTTCTCTAAGTTCTTTTACCATTGATGCAGTTATTTTCAAAAAAATTACCTCCCAATTTATTTAAAGTACACATAAAAATAATAGGTAAGAGTAAAGCACATACTTTAACCCTTACCCTATATAATCTATTGTCTATTTATATAATTATTCTTCGATTTCTTCAACTTTTTCTTCTGCTGCTTCTTGTAAGCCTTGATTAGCTTCTATTACAGCATTAGCTATTGTACCTGTAAGAAGTTTTACAGCTCTAATAGCGTCATCGTTACCTGGAATAGCAACGTCAACTTCATCTGGGTCACAGTTAGTATCTACAACACCAACAACTGGGATACCTAAGATTTTTGCTTCATGTACTGCAATACTTTCTTTTTTAGGATCTATTACAAATAAAACGTCTGGTAACTTGTGCATATCTTTAATTCCACCTAGGAATTTTTCAAGTTTAGCCATTTCATTTTTTAATTGAATTACTTCTTTTTTAGGAAGTAAATCGAATACTCCATTTTCTTGTTCTTCTTCTAATTGACGTAGACGTTCTACTCTGCTTTTGATAGTTTTGAAGTTAGTAAGCATACCACCTAACCATCTTTGGCTTACATAGTGTTGTCCAGCTCTTTTAGCTTCTGTTTCGATAGCTTCTTGAGCTTGTTTTTTAGTTCCTACGAATAATACAGAACCACCATCTGCTACTATGTCTCTTACAAAATTGTAAGCTTCGTCTACTTGTTTCACTGTTTTTTGTAGGTCTATTATATAGATACCATTACGTTCAGTGAATATAAATTTTGCCATTTTAGGGTTCCATCTTCTAGTTTGATGTCCAAAATGTACTCCAGCCTCTAAAAGGCTTTTCATTGATACTACTGCCATTTAAATATTACCTCCATTTGTTTTTAACCTCCATCTCTGTCCTTTTAAACAGGTACCATATAGGCAACTCCTATTCAATCAAGAGATGTGTGTATTACCTTAGACAGTATAACATAGTTATCATTAGATTTCAACTATTATTTTACAAAGTCGCAATCCTGATTACTACATTTTACTTCGTCTACTTTTCTATTTTTCTTATGAACTAATAAACTATTGCATTTAGGACATTTTTCTCCCGTTGGTCTATCCCATAGAGCAAAATCACATTTTGGATAATTGCTACATCCAAAAAATAATTTACCTCTTTTAGAAATTTTTTCTACTAAATCTCCTCCACATTTAGGACATTTTACGCCAACTTTTTTTACTATAGCTTTAGTAAACTTACAATCTGGAAAATTACTACATCCTATAAATTTACCGTTTCGTCCATGCTTTATAACTAATTGACTATTACATTCTGGACAAAACTCATCTATTTTCTCATCAGTGACTTTATAATTTGTAGATTTATCTTGTTGAGCTTTATTTAAACTTACTTCAAATGTTGAGTAAAAATCTCTTACTGCTTCTTTCCAATCTATATGTTCATCTGCTATTTTATCAAGTTCTGCTTCTAATTCAGCCGTAAATTCTTCATTTACTATATCGTCAAAATATTTTATTAAAAAGTCATTAACCTTTTCGCCTATTTCCGTTGTGTAAAATTTCTTTTCTTTTATTTCAACATAATGTCTTTTAGTTAAAGAGCTTATTATTGAAGCATAAGTACTTGGACGACCTATTCCATCTTCTTCTAAAACTTTTACTAATGAAGCTTCTGTATATCTTGGTTTTGGTTTAGTAAAATGTTGATTTTTTTCTATACCTAAAGTATTTAATTTTTGCCCTTCTTTTAACTCTGGAAGTATACTATCTTTATCATTTATACTATAAACAATAGTAAAACCTTTAAATATTTCTATATTTCCATTTGCTCTAAATAGATAATCACCATTTACTATATCCACTGAAGTTGATTCGTATTCTGCTGGTTGCATTTGACTAGATACTATTCTCTCCCAGATAAGTCTATATAATTTATATTGATCATCTGTTAGGTAATCTCTTAAATTCATAGGTGTTCTCTTTATAGAACTTGGTCGTATACCCTCGTGAGCATCTTGAGCACCTTTTTTATTTTTACCATATGGATTTCCCTTTGTAGCATATTCGTCTCCATATACATTTTTTATAAATTCAATAGCTTCATCAATTATTCCTTGAGACAATCTTGTAGAATCTGTTCTCATATAAGAAATAAGTCCTACTGTACCTTCTTCTCCTATATTTATACCTTCATATAATTGTTGTGCTACAGTCATAGTTTTTCCTGTAGTAAACCCTAATCTTCTATAGGCATCTTGTTGAAGTGTACTTGTTGTATATGGTGCATAAGGATTTCTTTTTCTTTTTGTCTTTTTTATACTTTTTACTATAAAATTATCTTTATCTAATTTTTTTATTAATTTATCTACATCTTTTTCGTTTTTTAATTCTAATTTTTCTTCTTTATTATCTTTTATAATAGATGTAAAAGATGATGAAAATTCTATATTTTTTTCTTCGTGATTAGCTATTACAGACCAGTATTCTTCTGGTTTAAATTTTCTAATTTCTTCTTCTCTTTCACAAACTAATCTCAAAGCTACAGATTGTACTCTCCCTGCTGATAATCCGCTTTTTACTTTTTTCCATAATAATGGCGATAGATTATAACCTACTATTCTATCTATTACTCTTCTAGCTTGTTGAGCATCTACTAAATCCATATCTATAGCTCTTGGCTCTTTTATAGCTTTTTTTACAGTTTCTTTAGTAATTTCTTGGAACTCTACTCTGTTTTTTTCTTCTGGTGATATACCTAAAATATTTCCTAAATGCCAAGATATAGCTTCTCCTTCCCTATCAGGGTCAGTTGCCAAATATACTTTATCTGCCTTTTTATATTGATCTTTTAAATCTTTTATTATAGGTCCTTTACCTCTAACATTTATATATTTAGGTTCAAAATCATTTTCTATGTCTATACCCATTTTACTTTTAGGTAGATCTCTTAAATGTCCTACTGTTGCCACTACTTTATAATTACGTCCCAACATTTTTCCGATAGTTTTCGCTTTCGTCGGAGACTCTACTATAACTAAATTTTTAGACAATATATACATTCCTTTCATATTATAAAATAATATTTATTATTTAGTATACTATATAACAGAATAAATTCCACCTTGTAATTCTGAAATATAACCTTTAAGTTCTAATGTTGTAATAATAACACTTACTTCATTTATGTTCAAATCTAACTTCCTATATATTTCATCTAAACTCAAAGGAGTTCTATGTATTAATTTATATACTCTATACTCCTCTTCTGTCAAGTTTTCTAGAATTTCTTTTTGTTCATCATCGTTTTTATAGTCTATTAAATCTTTAAGTTGAGGCAGTTCTTCTAGTATATCGTATATAGAATTTACTATTTTAGCACCATCTTTTATTAAAGAATTTGTACCTTTACTGTATAGACTATTTATATTTCCGGGTATAGCAAATATCTCTTTACCTTGCTCTCCTGCATAATTTGCAGTAATTAAAGTTCCCGATTTCTCTTTAGCCTCAACTACTATAGTACCCAATCCAAAGCCAGATATAAGCCTATTGCGTCTAGGAAAATTATAGCCTATAGGTTTAGTCCCTAGTGGATATTCTGTAATTATACATCCTTTTTCTGATATTATCATTTCTTCATATAAACTATAGTTACTTTTAGGGTACACTACATCAATACCATTTCCCAATACACCCATAGTTAATGAATCACCTCTTAGACATGTTTTATGCACTATACTATCTATGCCCAATGCTAAACCAGATATAGTTGGAATTTTTAATCTACTCAATTCAGATGCTATATATTCGCAAGCCCAAGCACCATAATTTGTACATTTTCTTGCTCCGACAACAGATATTCCGTATTCAAATTTTTTATTTAAATTACCCTTATAATAAATAATCAAAGGAGGATTTTGTATATTTTTCAAATTATAGGGAAATTCACTATCATATATAGTCAAATACTTACTTTTATTATTTAAAAGTTTTTCTTTATATGTATCTAAATTTAATGTATCTATATTATCCTTTATTTTATTTAAAGTTTTTAATAAAAAAGTTTTATCTAAAACGCCTTTTTTTATATCGCTTTTAAATTCACTTATACTATTATAATTATTTACTATAAAAACCTGACTTTTATATCCTATATTTAACGCACTTAAGTATAATACTAAATCTGATTTTGACATAATAATCTACTTTTCTATAAAAAAACCGTAAGCATATAAAGATGCTTACGGCTTATATATTTCATTAAATTGTACTATGGTCTTTGTATTAAACCAACTTTTTTATATACTTTTCTCAAAGTTTTATTAGCTAAATAATCTGCCTTATCAGCACCATTTTTCATAACTTCTTCTAGATATTTTTTATCGCTCATTAAATCATTAAATTTATCTTGAATAGGTTTTAAGCCATCTGCTACTACAAGTCCTAAATCCTCTTTAAATGTAGCATAATTCAAGTTTTCATACCTTTTTACAATATCCTCTATAGATTCACCAGTAAATGCTCTATAGATATTTATAAGATTTTGTAAAGCTTTTTGCTCATCGCTATATCTAAATTCTCCAAGAGAATCTGTAACTGCTTTTTTAACTTTTCTAATTATAGTATCTCTATCATCTAGCATTAAAATATAAGCATTTTGATCTGTATCAGATTTTGACATCTTTACTTCAGGATTTTTTAAGCTATAAATTTTACCAGTTTCTTTTTGGATAAGTCCTTCTGGTATTTTAAATGTTGGACTGTATTTATTATTAAATCTTTCTGCTAAATCTCTAGCTAACTCTAAATGTTGTCTTTGATCTTCACCTACTGGCACATAGTCAGTTTGATATAAAAGAATATCTGCTGCCATAAGCACAGGATAAGTAAATAAAGCTGCATTTAAGTTTTCTTCTGATTTTTTAGATTTTTCCTTATATTGAGTCATTCTACCTAATTGTCCCATATATGAAATAGAACTTAAAACCCAAGATAACTCAGCATGTGCTGGTACATGAGATTGAACAAAAATAGTTGATTTTTCTGGGTCTATTCCAGTCGCTAAATACAATGCTAATATTTCATAAGTTCTTCTTCTTAAATCTTTAGCTACTTGCGGTACTGTTATAGAATGCATATTTACTATTGAATATATACAATCATATTCATCTTGTAATGTAGAAAAATTTCTTATAGCACCTATATAATTTCCTATTGTTAATTCTCCTGATGGTTGTACACCACTAAACACTGTCTTTTTACACATATTTCCTCCAAAATAAACATCTTATATATTTAATACGATAATTAACTTTTAAATATTCTTAACATATTAATTATACAATAACAATTTATTTTAGTAAAGTTGATAAACTTTTGCTTAAAATATTACATTACACATTAATTACATATTTTTTTTGATATAATATAAGTAAAGTATAAAATAATCTAGGAGGAAATAATTATGGATAATATATATATATTAATTGTAGAAGACGAAAAAAACATATCTAATATAGAAAAAGCTTATTTAAACAAAGAAGATTATATAGTTGACCAAGCTTTTGATGGTGAAGAAGCTATGAAATTAATCGAAAAAAAAGATTATGATTTAATTATTTTAGATTTAATGTTACCTAAAGTAAGCGGTGAAGAAATTATGCAATATATCAGAGCTCATTCTGATACTCCCGTAATAATGGTTACAGCTAAAGTAGAAGAAAATGATATTATAGACGGGCTACAATTCGGTGCTGACGACTATATAACTAAGCCTTTTAATCCTCGTGAGCTAGTGCAAAGAGTAAAAACTGTACTTCGTAGAGTTGAAAAATATAATCTTCCTAAGGCAGATGTTCTTATATTTGATAATGGCAAATTAAAAATAGATTTTGAAAATAGTTTAGTTTATAAAGACGATAAAATAGTTAATTTAACTAATAACGAGTATAGAATAGTTAAGACTTTATTTTCAAATACGAAAAAAATATTTACTAGAGAAGAAATAATAGAAATTGCCTTTGGTATAGACTATGACGCTTTTGATAGAGCCATAGATACACATATCAAAAATATAAGACAAAAAATTGAAGACAATCCTAAATCACCTGTCTATATAAAGACCATATATGGTATGGGCTATAAAGCAGGTGTAGAAAATGAGGCTTAGAGAGCAGGTAATTAAAGCTTTTGCTAAGGCAATAGTTATACCTGTAGTTATATTACTGATATTGACATCTATTATATTTAAAGGAACTTTTGATAAATATCTTAAGCACGAACAAAAATTAAATTTAGAAAAAATAGAAAAAATAACAAATGTATTATTTAATAATCCTAAAGATTTAATTGCTTTTAACGATATTATCCCTTATATAATTGATGAAAATATGCATCTTATGTATTATAATAATGATGGAGATTTAATTTATGAGATAAATAGAATCCCTAAAAAAGCCGAAGAAGATGAGAGTAACTATACTGAAAAAAGAGTAGATATTGTAGACAAAAACGATTATAAAATCGCAGAACTTTGCTATAGATATCTAAATAATAGTTATATAGACTCGAGGTCTTTAAAATTTAGAAATAATTTAATAAATTTATTTTTAGGTTCTTTAATAATATCAATTATTGCAGGACTTACATTAAGCACATATCTATCGAAATCATTGACAGTGCCTATTTTAAAATTATCAAAATCTACTAAATATATCAAAGAAGGTTATTATGATGATATTGATTTACCTAAATCAGATACTTTTGAAATACAGATGCTTTCTAATGATATAGATTACTTAGCTCAGTCGCTTAAAGTTCAAGACGAAATACGGAAAAATTATGCACAGGATATAAGCCACGAGTTAAGAACTCCACTTACAAATCTTCAGCTGCATATAATGGCTATGCAAGATGGTATTATAGAAATAAATGATGAAAACTTTAATTTAATGTTAAATGAATTAGATAGACTAAATGGACTGGTAGCTGATTTAAAATCAAGTTTTGACCAGGGAAGCAAAAATATAACTATTAATAATACTAATTTTAATTTGACAAATTTATTAGATGATATAATAAATACATCTAAACCCAACTTCAATAATCATAAGATTAATTTAAACGCTAATCTTACTGCAAATATGGAAGTTTATATGGATAAAGATAAACTAACTCAAATATTATATAATCTTTTATCCAACGCTCTAAAAGCGACACCTGAAGAAGGTTCTGTAACGGTATCTTTAAAGAGAACTTCTGATAAAATCTTAATTTCTGTAAATGATACAGGTATTGGTATCTCCGAAAAAGATTTAGAGCAAATATTTAATAGATTTTACCGAGTAGACAATGCGAGAAATACTAAAGAAAATGGTTATGGTTTAGGTCTATCAATAGTAAAAAATATGATGGATGCTATGGGTGGTAAAATAATTGTAAACAGTAAAGAAAATATAGGAACAGAATTTATATTAGAATTTAATAAAGAAATGGTAAAAGCTATTGAAATAATAGAACCGAATATTGAATAAAAAATAAAAAAACAGACATATTTAAATATGTCTGTTTTTTTATATATGTATGGAGCAAGTCTATAAGCCGTGTTCTGTATCAGATAATCATCTATCTAGATTTATAGTTACCTATAAATTCAAGCAATCTACCATTCTGGAAACGACGAGCAGCCGTTTTTTATAATCCTATTTGATCTTGCACTGGATGGGGTTTACATAGCCATATAGTCACCTATATGCTGGTGAGCTCTTACCTCACCTTTCCAGCCTTACCATATAAATATGGCGGTATATCTCTGTTGCACTAGCCTTAGGGTCACCCCCACTGGACGTTATCCAGCATCCTACTCTATAGTGCACGGACTTTCCTCGTAATAACGCGATTATCTGACTTACTCCATTTTTTATTATAACATAATTATTTCAAATATACTAGAAAACTATAAAATTTGTCTAGTTTTTCTTTTTCTATAATATACATCTATCTCTATATTTTCGTCTTTTATTACTTCTTTTAAAATCTCTCTTATTTTTTCCATAACTAATTTTTCTGATTCATAATGTCCAATATCTAAAATATTGAGTTTATTATCTATTGCATGATCTGCATCATGATATTTTATATCTCCTGTTATAAATAAATCAACATTATTAATTAAACAATCATCAATAAATGATGCTCCTGAGCCACCTACTACCGCTATTTTTTTTATCTTTTTATCTTTATCACCATAAAATATAGTATTATTTAATAAGAGTTTTTCCTTTAATTTTAAATTGAATTCTTCTATACTCATCTCTTCTATAAAACCGTATATTCCAGTTCCATATTTAGCATTATTATCTAAAGGCGATAATATATTCATATCTTTAATGCCTAATTTTTTCGCTAACAAATAACTTGTTCCATAATTATAATTATCAAAATTTGTATGACTTGCATATATAGATATATCATTTTTTATAGCATAAATTATTCTATTATCTATTATATTATCAGATACTATTTTTTTCATTGGCTTAAATATAAGAGGATGATGATTTATAATTAAATTATAATTATATTTTTTTGCATATTTTAAAACATCATCATCTGTATCCAAAGCTATCAAAATTTTAGAAATATCTTTTTCTAAATCACCTATTTGAATACCTGAATTATCCCAATCTTCTTGTAATTCAATAGGTATTATTTTTTCATATTCAGCCAATATATTTTTAAGCTTCAATCATATCCCTAACCTTTTTATATAAATTAAGTTTACTATCTAAAGTTTCAAGTCTTTCCTTTGAACTTTCTGTATTTATAGAATTTAAATGTTCTACTATATTATTCATACTATTAATTTCTTCATTAATAAACTTCAATAAATTTTTAGATTTTTTTTCAATTAAAATCTTTCCAAATTCATAATAGATATCTTCTTCATATACTTCTAGCCCTGTCTTAACTTTTAAAATTTGATAGTATTTATCATTTTCATATAAATCAACTTCATCTACTATAATAAATCCTTTTAAATGAAGAAATCTTCTCAATTGCTCGACAGCATTATTTGCACCTAAAATCATAACACTTGATGATTTAGCTACCTCTAGAGACTCATCTATAATTTCTTCTATTAAATTTCCGCCCATACCGGAAATAATTATAGTATCGACTTCAAATGGTTTTAAAATATTTAGACCATTTCCAACTCTCAAATCTATATTATTAATTTGTGGATTTAGTTCTAATTTTTCATATAATTTGCTTAAAGATTTTTCACTTATATCTGAAGCTATTACTTTTTTACCTATTTCTTCTTTAGATAAATATATAGGTACAATTCCATGATCTGTACCTATATCAGCTACTATTGAATTTTTATCTACTAAATCAGCTATTAATTTTAATCTTAAAGATTGCATCTTTACACCTACTTATTCTAAGAAGTCCTTTAATTTTTGACTTCTACTAGGATGTTTCAATTTTCTTAGAGCTTTTGCTTCTATTTGTCTTATTCTCTCTCTTGTAACATCGAATTCTTTACCAACTTCTTCTAATGTTCTAGGAGTTCCATCAGTAAGTCCAAATCTAAGCTCTAAAACTTTTCTTTCTCTTTCATTTAATGTTCCTAATATATCATTTAATTGTTCTTTTAACATAGTAAAATCAGCTGCATCATCTGGTGCTGTAGCTGTATCATCTTCAATGAAATCACCTAAATGACTATCTTCTTCCTCACCTATTGGAGTTTCTAATGATACTGGTTCTTGTGCAATTTTTCTAACTTCACGAACCTTTTCTACATCTATACCCATCTCTTTAGAGATTTCTTCATTTGTTGGTTCTCTTCCTAAATCTTGTAATAATTGTCTTTCTATTCTAACAAGTTTATTTATAGTTTCTACCATATGAACAGGTATTCTTATAGTTCTAGCTTGGTCAGCTATAGCTCTAGTTATAGCTTGTCTTATCCACCATGTCGCATAGGTACTGAATTTAAAACCTTTTTTATAATCGAATTTTTCTACAGCTTTCATAAGACCTAAATTACCCTCTTGTATTAAGTCTAAGAAATTCATTCCCCTACCAACATATCTTTTAGCTATACTTACTACAAGTCTTAAGTTAGTTTCTGCAAGTCTCTTTTTAGCATAAACATCCCCAGCTTCCATTCTTTTAGCAAGTTCAACTTCTTCATCAGCTGTAAGTAGTGGAATTTTACCTATTTCTTTTAAATACATTTTCACTGGATCATCTACTGCAACGCCTTTTACCATGTGAAGACTTTCGTTTTTTCTTTGCTCTGCTCTTAGTTCTTTTTGAGTTTTTTCTTCTTTTTTAGAAACTTCTAGCTCTTTTTCTATATCATCTTCATCTAAATCATCAACTATATCTTCATCGTCATCATCAATTAAATCATCATCTTCTTCAAATTCTTCTATAGAGCTTCTTTGTTTATCATCTTCAACAATTTCTATTTCAATTTCTGCTAGTTTTTCTTTTATTTCAGTTATATCTTCTTTTTCTAGTTCAGAATAATAATCTATAGACTCAAATTGTTTTTGAAATATAATACCATCATTGTCGTGACCAATACTTATAAGCTCATCAAGAATATCCTTTTTTATATCGTCTAAATTTCCCATTGTATTCTTTTTGCCCAAGATGAACACCCCTTAATTACTTTCTATCCAGTTCCTTTAATGTTTTATCTACATCCATTATTTTTTTTACTATATTTTTATATGTTTCTTTTACTTCGTTATCTTCCATATCGGATTTAGATAAAAGTTCCAACTCTTCTAAATACTCTTTTCTATTTAATGTTAAATTATAAATTTTTGATAATTTGATAAACTTTTCTAATTCTTCTTCTCTTCTATAATAATTAGGTAAGGAAGTATCATATATACTTTCTATTAATCTATCCATAGAAGCATCGCTTTTATAAAAATTTTCCGTATCTGCTTTTTTTATAAAATTATCCTCTTCATGATTTTCATAATATTCTTTTGCAAAAGAAAAAATATTATCCCATGTTTTTGTTATCTTAGAAAAATATTCAGATATATCCTCTATTTTTTCTAAAGAGTTTCTATTAAATAATATATATCTCATAGACTCAAATACAATTTTTCTTCCTTGTTTAAATACCATAACATCTCTATTTAAGATATTAGGTTTAGTTTTAGTAACTTCGGTACTTTGGAATTTATTATTTTTTTGTCTATATTTTTCCTCAACATCTTTTTTTAAAGCGTCTATATCTATATCAATATCTTTACATATTCTTTCAATATATTCATTTCGTATTATTTCTCTATCAATATCGGATAATAAATTTGATAAATCATCTAAAAACGCTACTTTTTCGTCAATTTCTTTTAAATTATACTTTAAATGCAACATAGAATACCTATACATAATTGCATCTAGTGCATTATCTATCAAGTTTTCAAAACTGTCTTTGCCGTATTTTCTAATATAATCATCTGGATCTTTACCATCAGGTATCTGAACTATTTTAACATTTATATCTAATTTTTTAAATATATCTATAGCTTTTTCAGTGGCCTTCATGCCTGCATTATCACCATCGTAACAGACAAATATATTTTTACAGTATCTAGATATAAGTTTAGCTTGATTTTCCGTCAGTGCAGTTCCTAGACAAGCTATTGAATAATCTACACCATAATTACTTAAAGAAATAACATCCATATAGCCTTCTACTAATAATACTTTTTTATATTTATTTACATTTACTAAATTTGTAATTCCATATATATTACTACCTTTATGATAGACAATACTCTCAGGCGAATTTATATATTTTGCCTTACTATCTACTAAAGTTCTTCCACCAAATCCTATTATATTTTTTCTTGTATCAAGTAATGGAAAAATTAGTCTGTCTCTATATGTGTCATAATATCCATTATTATACTGCGATTTTTTTATAAGACCTAATTCCAATAAATCTTCTTCTTTATAACCTTTTTTAGTCAAATGTCTATATAATCCATCATTTCGACCATCAGCATAGCCTAGTAGAAATTTATTGATATTTTCATTTCTTATACCCCTATTTTTCAAATATAATTTAGGTGTATCATTGGTAAGTATATTATGAAAGAAATATAATTTGGCTTCATTATTAATCTCTAATAATTTTTTCCTATAATTATATTTTTCTTTATCAATTTTTCCTGTATCTAAAAATATCCCTAATTTATCAGCTAAAAATCTTATGGCCTCAGGATAACTAAGACCATTTTTTTTCATAATAAAAGTTATTGCGTCTCCACCTTCTCCACAGCCAAAACAATGAAATATTCCTTTTTCGCTGGAAACTGTAAAAGATGGTGTTTTTTCATTATGGAAAGGACATAGGCCTATAAAATTACTTCCCGACTGTTTTAATTCAACATAGTCGGAAATCACTGACACAATATCTATTTGAGATTTTATTTCTTCTATTTTATCTTCAGGTATATATGCCAAAATAATTCACTCCTATTTCCACGATTTAGGTATAAATATATCTTTGTAAGTATTTCTCGCAAAAATATCTGTCATACCTACAATATAATCAGTTATTATATCATCAATGGTCGATGATGATAATTCTTTATTGAGTTTATATAAATTTCTATGTGACTGAGGAATTTTATCGAAATTTTTCTTATAATAATTATATAAATTTTCGATTACAGAATGAACTCTTTCTTCATCTTGTTTTACTAAATCGCTTTTATATACATATCTAAACATAAAATCTCTAAGTTCCATAGTTGCTTCATATATTTTAGGGCTCATTAAAACATCATTCTCGCCATAACTATTTGAGACTAAATCCATAACCATAGTATTAATTCTATCTCCATGATTATTTCCTAATAAATTAGTTAAATATTTAGGTATATCTTCTTCTGTCAAAATCCCTGCTCTTATAGAATCATCTATATCGTGATTAATATATGCAATCCTATCAGAAAACTTTATTACCCTACCTTCAAGTGTATTAGCTTTATTTTCTTTTGAATGATTTAATATTCCATCTATAACTTGATTTGTCAAATTTAAACCTATTTTACCTGTAGATTTTATCTCTAATTTTTTTACAACTCTCACAGATTGTTCATAGTGTTTAAAACCTTTAGGATTTAATTCGTTTAGAACATCTTCACCCATGTGACCAAAAGGAGTATGCCCTAAATCATGTCCTAAAGAAATAGCTTCTATTAAATCTTCATTTAATTTTAAAGCTCTCCCAATAGTTCTAGCTATTTGAGATACCTCTAAAGTATGTGTTAAACGAGTACGATAATGGTCTTTTTCTGGAGATATATAAACTTGTGTTTTATGCATTAGCCTTCTAAAAGATTTTGAATGAAGTATTCTATCTCTATCTATTTGAAATGCGTTTCGTATATTAGAATCTTCTTCTTTTAATTCTCTAGTAGCATATTTACTTTGAAAAGCATATTTACTTAGCTCTCTTTTTTCTAATTCATAATATCTTTTTATATAATCCATAATAGCTCCTATTAATTTTCTGAAGTTTGCTTTATCTTTATATACCCATTAATTTAGTCTTATATTATAATTAAAATTTTCCAATTTACTATATAGCATAGCACAAATAAAAAAGGTAGAGCAATTTTCTCTACCTTTAGTTATTATTTAGAGCTATAATTACGATTATTCTATATCTTCTAAATCTATATCGAATAAGTCACCTAATGTATTATTTAAATCTTCATTTTCAAAAGCAGGCTCTTCTACTACTTTTTTAGGTGCTTTTTTAACTTCTTTTTTAACTTCTTCTTTTTCTGGAGCTGGTGTTGTTGCTTTTATACTTAAAGCAATTCTTTTATTTTCTTCGTTAATATCTAATATCTTAACTTGAATATCATCACCAACATTTAAAACATCTGCAGGTTTTTCTACATGTTCATGACTAATTTCTGATACATGTACTAATCCTTCTACGCCTTCATCAAGTCTAACGAAAGCACCAAAATCAACTAAGTTAACTACTTTACCTTCAACTACATCTCCAACTTTATTAGTTTCTAAGAATGAGTCAAATGGTTTTTTAGTTAATTGTTTTAAGCCTAATGAAATTCTGTTTCTTTCTTGGTTAGCTCTAAGTACTTCAACTTCTACTTCTTCACCAACTGAAAGAACATCTTTAGGATGGTTTATTCTTTTCCATGAAATATCTGAAACATGAATTAATCCATCTACTCCACCTAGGTCAACGAAAGCACCGAAATCAGTAAGTCTTGCAACTTTACCTTTTACGATTTTACCTACTTCAATATCTTCCCAAACTTCATTAACTTTTTCTTCTAATGCTTTTTCTTCAATAACTCTTCTAGATAAAACTAGTCTTCTTTTCTTTTGGTCTAGATTTATAATTTTACATTCTAGAGTTTGATCAACATAAGGAGTTAGATCCTTAACAAAGTGAGTAGTTACTTGTGAGCCTGGTATAAAAGCATTAATGCCTAATACTGAAGCTAATAAACCACCTTTTACAACTTTAAATACTTTAGCTTCTACTATTTCATCATTTTCATATTTTTCAACTAGTTGTTCCCAGTTTTTAAGTCCTTCTACTCTTTTAGTAGATAAAACTACGTTACCTTCACCATCATCTAGTTTTACTACGTAAACATCTATCTCTTGACCTTCTTCAAAAAGATCTTTAGGTTTTTTAGTAGAATCTGTTGATAGTTCATTCAAAGTGATAATACCGTCAGCTTTATAGCCTATATTAACCATCACCTCACTATCTGTAACATAGATAACACTACCTTTTACTACATCTTTAGGATATACATTAGTAATGGTACCCTCTACTTGTTCCATAAATTCATCCTTGCTGTAATTGTCCATTATGTTTACAACCTCCTCAATTATCCAATCTGGTGTGGAAGCACCAGCTGTTATTCCTATTTTATTATATTTTAATACTTTATGTAAAGATAAATCTTTAAATGTTTCTATTCTAAAAGTATTCTTACAATATTTTTTTGATATCTCGTACAATTTATTAGTATTTGAACTAGTATAGCCACCGATTACAATCATCGCTTCTACTTTTTGTGCTAAATCTTTAGCGGATTCTTGTCTTTGTCTCGTAGCATTACAAATTGTATTATTTATCAGTACATTAGTATTACTTCTTTCTATTATATCAGATAAACGCAAAAATTTCTCGTTTACATTGGTAGTTTGCGAAACTATATATATTTTTTCTAAATTTTTAATTTCTTTTGCTTCATCTTCACTATTAACTATAATAGGTTTGTTTTTTAACTGTCCTGCCATAGCTATTATTTCAGGATGTTCTCTATCTCCTATTATAACTATTTTATAACCCTCATCTTCTTTTTTTTCAATTTTTTTATATATTGATAAAAGTACAGGACATGTTGCATCTATTAATTTTAATCCACTATTTATTATATCACTTTTTTGTGCTTTTGTGCCACCATGACTTCTAATAATTATACTTCCGTCTTTAATATTTTCTATTGTATATATAGATGTTAATCCTTTTTCTGATAATCTATTAACTTCTTGTGGATTGTGTATTAAATCACCTAGTGAATATACATTTTTATTTTTTTCTAATTCCTCGTTTGTCAACTTAATAGCTCTTTTTACTCCGAAACAAAACCCTGCATTATTTGCTATTATTATTTCCATTACTAACCTCCAGATTATATATAGATTTATAAGTATCTTTAGTTATTTGGTGAATTTTATCTTTATTGCTTAATTCTTTGTAATTTTCTATATTAATTATTGGTCTATAATAAATTTTTACAGGTTTAAATAATTTATAATCTGTTTCTATATATATAGGCAAAATATTTGAATTAGTCCTACTTGCCATCAGACCAATTCCTTCTTTCATATTACTAGAATCTACTTTCTTTACTCTAGTGCCTTCAGGAAATATTCCTAAAACTTTATTTTCTTTTAATAAGTTCATAGAATATCTAATACTCTTCATATCTAATTCTTGTCTATCAATTGGAAAAGCGCCTAGTGTTTTTAAAAATTTTCCAACTAATTTATTTTTAAATAATTCCTTTTTTGCCATAAAGTTTATATGTCTATCAAAATTTATAGCTAAAATTATAGGATCTAATGCACTTATATGATTACTACAAATAATTAATGGTTCGTTGTTATTTGTAAAATCTTGTTTATTAATTACCTGTATTCTAAATATTATTCTAAATATAACAGATAATACAACTTTTAAAAATTTATATAAAAACATATATTCTCCTTATTTACTTCTAATAATATTCAAAATATTTTCTACAACATCGTCTATATTCATATTCGAACTGTCTATTTCTATTGCATCTACAGCTTTTTTTAATGGAGATATTTCTCTTTCAGTATCAAACTTATCTCTTCTCTTTATATCTTTTAATATATATTCATAAGTTAAATTTTCTTTATCTTTTACTTGTTCATATCTTCTCTTAGCTCTAACCTCTGGTGATGCCGTTAAAAAAACTTTATAATCTGCATCTTTTAATACTACAGTTCCAATATCTCTTCCATCTAAAACACAAGAATTTTCAGCTGCTATACTTCTTTGCATATTTACTAATTTTTCTCTTACAAAGTCATAGCTTGATATAAGAGATACATTTTTAGTTACTCTATCACTTCTAATCTCATCATCTACAGCTACTTCATCTATATATAATGTATTATCTTTATATGTTAAATTTGTATTATCTAATATAGCTTTAATTTTTTCTTTATCTTCTAAGTCTATATCACTGTTCAATATTTTTAAAGTAATAGCTCTATACATAGCTCCCGTGTCTAAATAGTTTATTTCTAATATATTTGCTAGTAATTGGGCAATTGTACTTTTACCTGAACCTGAAGGGCCATCTAATGCTATATTATAATTTGATTTAGTCATTAAATAAACATATATATTTTCTGATATATCTTCATCAATTATTCTTTTAGTTACAAATAAACTTTTATTATTAAATTCATCTATAAATTTATCATCTATAAATATATTTGAATCTTTAGGCAAAGATATAATAATATCATCTACTTTACAATCATAAACAGAAAACATTTCTTTAATTTTAGATTTTATAGTAAAAATATCTTTATTTATTGAATTTTCAATAACAAATTTTTTCTTAAGCATATATTACTCTCCTCCTGCATTTATACCAGCTAGATAGCCTGTAGAATATGCTACTTGTAAATTAAAGCCCCCTGTTAGAGCGTCTATATCTAAAACTTCTCCTGCAAAATATAAACCTTTGACTATCTTACTTTCCATTGTAGAAGGATCTACTTCATTTACATCTACACCGCCATTTGTAATTATCCCTCTATTTATATCTTCAAGACCATCATATTTTAATTCGAATTTCTTTATAGTTTCTACTAATTTATTTCTCTCTTCTTTACTTATTTGATGAACTTTTTTTCTTTCTTCAATTCCAGCTTTTTCTAATATTAAAGGTATTGATTTTTTTATTAATAATTCATCCAAAGAATTTATAATATCTCTATTTAAATTTTCAGAAAAATCTCTTAATATTCTCTTATCTAGCCTATCATAATCAAGAGCTGGCTTAAAATCTATAAACAATTTTACATCTTTTTTAGGTATCCTACCTATAAAACTACTTAATGTCAAAACTATAGGTCCGGATATTCCATTTTTAGTAAATAACATTTCGCCAAATTCTCTATATTTCTCTTTATTTTTTACTTCTACTATTAACTCTACATTTCTTAAGCTAGTTCCTTCTAGTTCGCTTATAAAATCATCTTTTATTTTCATCGGAACTAAAGCTGGTATAGGATTTATAATATTATGACCAAAATCTTTAGCTACTTTATAGCCAAAACCTGTAGAACCTGTAGACATATAAGTGTTTCCACCTGTTGCTATTATAACTTTATCAAACTCATAAGTATTAATTTCTGAAATAACTAAAAATTTTCCAAATTCGTTTTTTCCAATTTTTTTAATTTCTTCATTTAAGTTTATATTTACTTTAAAATCTTTTGATAAATTTTCTAATACTTTTATAACATCACTTGATTTATCAGAGACAGGAAACATCCTACCTCCTCTTTCTTCTTTTAATTTTAACCCATATTCATTCATAAGTTCTATAACTTGAATATTGGTAAAAGAATAAAATGAACTGTACATAAAGTAAGGATTTCTTACTACTTGATTTATAAACTCATCTATAGGGGCTGAATTAGTTACATTACATCTTCCTTTTCCTGTTATAAATAATTTCTTTCCAATCTTATTATTTTTATCAAATACATATACTTCATTATTTTTATCTTTATTTGCATTTATTGCTGCAAAAATTCCAGCAGGACCTGCACCAATTATTGCTATCTTCTTCAAATTTATTTATCTCCCTTTTTTTCTATCATAATTACATATGGTGGATTATTTTTTTGATTAATAAAATCATATTTTAAAACATTAAAGTTTTTTTGGTTTAATATTTTAAAATATTTTTCCAAATACTCTTTTTCATCTGCTCCATTTTTATGTCCTGGATATAAAGTTAATAAAACAAGTCCATTATTTTTTAACTTAACTAAAAGTTTTTCTATACAAATTAATACATCTTCAGATTTAGTAGTTATACTTTTATCTCCACCAGGTAAATAACCTAAATTAAATATGGCTAAATCAATCTCTTCTTTTATATATTTATCAAAATTAATATGGCTATCTTTTATTAATTTATAATTATTATAATTTATTTTTTTTAAATTCTCCATCGATTTATTTATAGCTAAATCTTGAATATCTAAAGCGTATAAAAAACCTGTTCCATTTAAATAGCTCAATATATTACAGCTATCATACCCATTTCCTAAAGTCATGTCTGCTATAATCATATCATTTTTTATATAGTTTTTTAATATATAATCTATTAAGCTACTTGTATTATTCGGACATATAAATTTCATAATAATCATCTTCCTTAATTTCAAAAATAAAAAAAGATAATTCTTCGAATTATCTTTTATCAATATATTATTAACTTTATTATATATTTCTAAAATATTTCAATTCTTCTTTCGTTAAATTTCTAAACTTACCTTCCGGTAAATCTCCTAATTTAACTTCCCCTATAGATATTCTCTTTAAGTATATAACTTTATGACCAATAGATTGAAACATTTTTCTTACTTGTCTATTTCTTCCTTCGCCTATAGTTATATTTAACTCTGTCTTATTATCTTTTGTTTGAAGTTTTTCAACTACTGCTTTATTTGTTTTATACCCATCGATTACTACGCCATTTTCAAGCTTTTTTAAATCTTTATCTTCTGTAATACCTTCTACTATTACAAAATATGTTTTAAAAATATCATGTTTTGGATGTGTTAATTTATAGGTAAAATCTCCATCATCTGATATCAATAAAGCTCCACAAGAATCTTTATCTAATCTACCCACAGGATATAATCTTCTACCATTTAATTGAAGTAAATCTAAAACCGTTCTTTTCGCATGAGGGTCCTTTACTGTTGATGTAAAACCTATAGGTTTGTTTAAAAGTATATATAAATTATCTTCGATAAGATTAATTTCTTTATCATCAACTAACACAATATCATCTTTATTAACTCTTGTTGATAAATCAGTTATTATTTTTCCATTGATTTTGACTCTTCCTGCTTCTATAATTTTTTCAGATTTTCTTCTAGATGCAACACCAGAATTTGCTAGAAATTTATTTAACCTCATCTTCAATACCCACCTTAATTTCTTCATCAGCCTTAAAATAATTATCTATATCTTCATATCCTGGCAAATCATTAATATTTTCTATATTAAAAACTCTTAAAAATTCAGAAGTAGTGCCGTACAATATAGGTCTACCAATTTGCTCTAATCTACCAACTTCTTCTATCAACTCTCTGCTAATTAAAGTTTCAATAGGACTTGTACATTTTACCCCTCTAATTTTTTCTATTTCTATTCTAGTAATGGGCTGTTTATATGCAATAATCGATAATGTTTCCATAGCTGAATTAGATAATCTTCTAGAATCTACTTTATCTACTAATTTAGATAATATTTCAAAATGTTCTTTTTTAGTTTGTAATTGATACGCATTTCCTATTTTCTTTATAAAAATTCCTCTATTTTCTTTTTCATAATCTTCCATCATCGACTTTATTATAAGTCTAATTTCATTATTAGATATGCCTAAAGCTCTTGCAATTTCTCTTGATTCAAGGGGTTCTCCCCATACAAATAACATAGCTTCAATGGACGATTTAATATAATCTATTTTCATATAATCATCTCAGTTCTACATATATATTACTATTATTTTCTTGCATTACTTTTACTACTCTAGTTTTTATAAGTTCCAATATCGATAAAAATATTACAATTATTTCACTTTTAGAGCCACTATCCATTACTAAATCCTTAATAGTGTATTTTTTACCTTTTTTTAAACTTTTTTCAATATTACCCATATAATCATCTACAGAATATCTATCTGCTTTTAAAATATCTGAGTTCATAAACTTTTTCTCCATATCTAAATTAGCTTTAAATATATTAATAAAAGTATTTAAAAGTAAATTTGTATCTTTTATAATTTCATTTTTCGGTTCTTCTAATATAAAAGAGCTTAAATCTTCTTGTACTTTAGAAAAATATAACATCGAATTATTAGACATTTTTCTCAACTCATTCGATAAAACTTTAAACTTTTTATATTCTAATAATCTTTCCATTAACATATCTTCTGTAATTTCTTCTTCATCGTCAATATATTCATTTTTTGGAAGAAGAGACTTTGATTTTAACTCTAAAAGTAAACTAGCCATATAGATAAATTCTGTAATTTCTTCAGGATTTATACTATTTTTCATAGTCTCTAGTTCTTCTAAATAATGGTCAGTTATATCACTAATTTTTATATCATATATATCAATTTTATTTTTTTCTATCAGATTTAATAACATATCCATAGGTCCGTTATATATAGTTGTATTAATATTTATTGACATCTAAATCATCCTAATCATAAAATTTAATACTCCATTTATAAACCCATTAGCTATAGTTACTAAGAGCTTATCTAATGAACCCGTAAATATAAGTATAATTAATATTATATAAAAATATTTTTCATATGATAAAAATTTATATATTTTATCTTCTGGTAATAAACTAGCTACTACTTTTGAACCGTCTAAAGGAGGAAATGGTAGTAAGTTAAATATAGCAAAATATACATTATAAATTATCAAGCTAGATAAAAAAACTGATAAACCATAATTTTTTCCTGCTATTAGTAAGTAAATAAACATAGAAATCACTGCTATTATTATATTTGTACCTACTCCAGCAATGGATACAAGAAACATACCTAATTTTTTTCTTTTAAATTTCTCTATATTTATAGGCACTGCTTTTGCCCAACCAAATTTAAATAGTATCATACATACAGTTCCTGCAGGATCTAAATGTTTTAATGGATTTAGTGTTAATCTTCCCGCTTCTTTAGCCGTATCGTCTCCCATAGCTAAAGCCATATAACCATGAGCAATTTCATGTGTTGTCATCGTTATAAGCAACGGAAAAATCCTTGTTAACATAGTCTCTACAAATAAATTTAAATAATTCAATGATTCACCTCTTTTTAATAGCCTAGTTTTCTAGCTGCTAAAAGCACTCCTATAATAGTTTTTGAATCATTAATTTCTCCATATTCTATCATTCTGATAACTTCTTTAATATCCATTTCAACTACCTCGATAAATTCATCATCATCAGCTTCTAGTTTTTCTTCATATAAATTTTGTGCTAAAAAATAACTTGTTTTTTCGTTAGTAAATCCAGGTGAAGATAAAGAATCAATTAAATATTCTAAATCATCAGAACCATATCCTATTTCTTCTTTCATTTCACGCAGCGCTGCTTCTCTTGGCTCTTCCCCAACTTCTACTATACCAGCAGGTATTTCCAAAAGTTCTTTATCTACAGCTATTCTATATTGTTTTACTAGAATTATTTTATCATCTTTTATAGGTACAATTCCAACTACTTTATTTTTTTCAACTATCTCTCTTTTTGAATATTTTTGATTTGGTAATTCTACTGTACTTACTTTTAAATTTAGAATTCTTCCTTCATAAATCGTTTCTGATTTCATGGATTCTTCTCTATGTACTGTCAAAATGACCATCCTTTCATTTCTTTTAACTTTTGTGCTTGAGTTAACATTTCTTTTGCTTGAAGTCTAGTTATATCCGTTATATTAACCCCACCTATTAATCTAGATATTTCTTCTATTCTATCACTATCCATAATAGGTTTTACATTGGAAATAGTACCTTCATTTATCTGCTCTTTTAAAATTAATAAATGATAATCAGCTAAAACTGCTATCTGTGATAAATGCGAAATAACTATAACTTGTCTATCTTTAGCTATTTCCATTATCTTTTCACCAACAATTTGTGCTGTTCTACCACTTATACCTGTATCTATTTCATCGAATATCAAAGTATCTATATTATCCATATTAGCTAAAACCGATTTAAAACCTAACATTATTCTAGATAATTCTCCTCCAGATGCTATATCATTTAAAGGTTTCAAATCTTGCCCTACATTAGTTTTTATTAAAAATTCTACTTTATCTTTTCCTCTGTAATTAATTTTTTCTATATCTTTTATACTTATTTTAAACTCAGCATTTTTCATGTTTAAGTCTTTAAGATTTCTTAAAATTTCTTTTTCTAAATGTAGTGAAATTTCTTTTCTAATATCTGTAATTTTTTTGGAGATATTAAAAGCATCTTTGTCTAATTTTCTTATATTTAATAAAATATTATTTCTATAAGCTTCTATATCATATAATTCTATGAGTCTTTTAGATATTTTTTCTTTATATTTTAAAATTTCTGGAATATTATCTCCATATTTTCTTTTTAAATCTGTTAATTTTTCAATAATTGTATTAATATTAAAAAGTTTTTCTTCGTCATAAAATAAACCATCACTATATGATGATATATCATGAGATAATTCATCGATATCGTAATATATAGATTTTAATGTATTATTAATATTTTCCCAATTTTTATCATATTGCAACATATTTTCAGATATATTTACAGATTTACCAAGCATTTCTTTAATGCTTGGTTCATCGTAAACATTATTTTCAAATAAACTTAAAAGCTTACTTGTCTCATTTTTTAAATCATTTATATTATTTAATTTATGAAATTCAGTTTCTAAAGATTCTTCATTTATCTCTTCAAGATTTAATTCTTCTATTTCTTTTAATTGAAATTTAATTAAATCTATTTCTCTATCTTTTTCTGTTTCATCTATATTTAATTTTTTTAAATTTTCTTCTTG
>Ga0079226_10000164_pt1 | contig 42155 bp, 35 predicted proteins | sample Poulit2014_FD_76345 | JGI IMG/M metagenome (GOLD analysis project Ga0079226, IMG submission 76345) | Agricultural soil microbial communities from Georgia to study Nitrogen management - Poultry litter 2014 | ecosystem: Environmental > Terrestrial > Soil > Agricultural land | place: USA: Georgia...
CAGGCCATGCTCGGCTCACCGCTGGACATCATTGGCCACAACGTCAGCGGACTCGAACTCCTCGTTCTTCAGGCGGCGTCACTGCAGGGTCCAACTGCGTTGGCAATGTTCCTGCTGGGCATGGTTGCTGCCCGGCGGCGCCTTTTCTCGAACCTGACTGGGCAGGAGTCCTTCCTACGGAGAACCCAGTGGATCGGCTTCCCTGTGGGGATTGCGGGCGGAGTAGTCTTTGCCGCGCTGGGGGCCGACAGCAACACATGGGGCACCACCGTGAGTGTTCTGACCGCACCGTTCCTAACCGCCGCATTCGTGGCGACGCTGGTACGGCTCATGCATACGCCGAAAACCGCATGCCTTCGCACAGCATTGGCACCAGTGGGGCGCATTGCGTTGACGAACTACCTGGCACAGTCGGCGGTGGGGATCATCCTATTCACCGGCGTCGGTTTCGGGCTCGCCGGCCAGGTGTCTCCTCCACTGCTGATTGTGCTCGCGTTCGTCGTTTTCGCCGGGCAGGTCGTTGTGAGTGCGTGGTGGCAAAAGCGTCACCGCTACGGCCCGGCAGAGTACGTGCTGCGATGGTTCACCACGTGGCGTCGACCGACCCGAACACTAACCGACACACGTAACAGCACCCCAAAATCTGCGTCGTCGGATGAAACTTCGTAGTTCAGGCCAGCCAAGTTCAGTCATCAACCTTGAGTGCCGCGGTAAGACAGGAAAGCTAACGTCGGTTCATACTTGAGCCACACCTCGAACACAGCACTCGAACATTGGGGAAAGCTTTTGGTCTCGATCGCACCCTATCGAGACTTCAGCGGGGCAGGGTCCGGCGCTGTTGCCCGACGCGCTGGAACTTATCGACGCGTGTGAAACCTTGGTACAGGACGGGTTTGTGATCTTGGCATACACCAATGACGACCTGAGTGTGGCGCGCCGTTTACAAGACGTCGGGGCCGCTGCGGTCATCCCGGTAGGGGCGCCCATCGGCACCGGTTTGGGCGTGCTGAATCCACATAATATCGAGACCATCGTGGCCCATGCAGAAGTACCGATCATTCTTGACGCCGGGATCGGCACCCCCTCCGATGCGACCATCGCAATGGAGCTGGGCTGTGATGCCGTGCTGTTGGCTACCGCCGTGACCCGCTCCAGCGATCCAGCGATGATGGCCAAAGCCTTTGACCATGCCGTCCGGGCAGGCCGACTGGGGTATCGGGCCGGTCGTATCCCCGCCCGCCGTGATGCGCTGGCTTCGTCCTCACCTGAGGGGCGGATGGAGTTTTTATGACAGACCATGCTGCGACACCGGAAGCCAGCTGCACCCCGGAAGAACTGCGCCGCTACGCCCGCCAATTAATCTTGCCAGGTTTTGGGGCCACCGGTCAGCACCGCCTCAAGGAAGCTAAGGTCCTGGTAATCGGCGCCGGCGGGCTCGGCTCACCAGTGCTGTTGTACTTGGCTGCCGTCGGCGTGGGCACCATCGGCATCATTGACGACGACACTGTGGAAATCTCCAACTTGCACCGCCAGATCATTCATTCCACATCCAGTGTGGGCGAAGCCAAGACTGGTTCCGCGGCACGCCGTATCGCCGAACTGAATCCGCTGGTGACTGTGGTTGAGCATCAACACCGCCTCGATGTCGACAACGCGGTTGAACTTTTTGCCCAATACGATCTTGTGCTTGATGGCGCGGACTCATTTGCCACCAGGTACCTTGTTTCGGATGCCGCTGAGATGACCGGATGCATCGTGGTGTGGGGCAGTCTGTTACGTTTTGGTGGCCAGGTCACCGTCTTTGCACCAGGGTCCGGTCCGGGGCTGCGGGACCTCTATCCAGAGCCTCCCGAACCAGGAGAAGTGCCCTCTTGCGCCGAAGGCGGCGTGATCCCGACGTTGTGCGGGATTATTGGCTCCACGATGGCTAATGAGGCGATCAAGCTCCTCACGGGCATTGGCGAAACCCTGCTGGGGCGAGTCATGTTACTGGATGCTGCGACATTCCAGTGGACCACGCTGCGACTGGAAACTTCACCCGATGCCGCACGTCGGCAGAGTTTGGAACCCGACTATCAGGTGTTTTGCGGGATAGCAGCCGAAGACGAGGTCTCAACCAAACAGTCCGTCAAAACATTGACGGCCGATCAGCTGGCACAAGTGCGTCAACGTGCCACAGCACCGGTGCTCATTGATGTGCGGGAACCTCACGAGGTGGAGCTTGGCTGGATTCCCGGTGCGATGAGCATCCCACTGGGAGATCTGGGGCAACGTGCCGGTGAGCTGGCACGCGACGATGACCTTATGCTCTATTGTCAATCCGGTGTGCGATCTGAGCGGGCGGTACATCAACTCCAGGAGCTGGGTTTCAGTCAACTCGCTCATCTGGCCGAAGGATTCCAGGCCTGGTTGGCTGCCGAATATCCGGTGCATACCAGCTGACGACAGTCAGCTGCGTTCGCAGGTGTGGCCATCACAGTTCACCACCGTTGCCAGGCTCGGGTTGGCGGGCGACCTCCCGGGACCCGGCAACGCTTACCAGGAACTCACCACGACAATCACCACCAGCGTGATGCCGATGCGAGCCAATTCCGCCGCCACCCAGCACGCCGAGGATAGCTGAGGCACGAATATTGACTTCGAACCGGTAGAGCCAGATGGCGATGACTTCCTTCAACCACAATTCACCTGCAATTTATGCACCAGAACCCTCCGGAAACCTTTGACGCATACGGTGAGCGCTGTCCCCACACCCTTTGAGGAAGTACATCTATGCGCATGCGTACCAAATTGACGGCAACCTGTGCCGTCACGGCGGTAGGCGCTGTATCGCTCGTGGGTATCCCCGCAGCCAGCGCAAACATTGTCGATGAACCGCTCATCAACGAATTTGTGACCGACACCCAGGGCATCGACATGCTCGAATACGTCGAAGTCTTGGTCCCCGAAAACTATGACACCTCCGATCTTCACGTGGTCGGCATCGAAGGCGATGCCAATAGCAACCAAGGCACCGCGGTTCACTCGTATCCGCTGGGTGACCTGGCCGTCGACGACGATGGACGCCTGCTACTAACCACCCCGGTCAATGGCCTACAAAACGCCGCCCTGACCATCGCGCTGGTCGATGGTGCAGTCTCAACCGGCACCGCCCTGGACGAAGACTTAGACGGCCAACTCGACGCCCCCGACGAAGTTGAAATCCTCGACGTAGTCGGCATCAACGACGGGCGTTCCGGTGCGATGACCTGGGGTACTGAACTCAGTGCTACACAATTCGCCGATTACACGGGCACACTTGGTGGAGCCAGCCGCATCGACGACGGCTCAGACAACTGGGTACCCAACGCCTTCGACGGCGAAGAACCAGAGCCCGAACCAACACCGGAACCAACGCCAGATCCAGAACCCACCGAACCAACTGAACCCGGCGATGCATGCGAAGCTGGCTTCACCCTCATCTCCGAGATCCAGGGTGAAGGCCAAGGCACCGACATGGCCGGCCAGAATGTCACCATCCAGGGTGTAGTGACCGGAGACTTCACCAATAACTCCGGCTCCCAAAACGGATTCTACATCCAGCACCAAGAAGCTGACTACGACGGCAACCCCGCTACCTCCGAAGGTATCTTCATCTACGACCAAGGCGGCACAGCCCCAGAACCCGGCACGCTGGTAACCGTTGCAGGTGCAGCCGGTGAAAACTACGATATGACCCAGGTCAACGCCGACACCATCACCGAATGTGGCGAAGCCCCACTACCGGAACCACTCGATTTCACGTTCCCCATCAGTGAAGCAGACTTCGCTGGCATGGAATCAATGCGCGTCAACGTTGCCGAATCCAAAGTCTTGGAAACCTACCAGTTCGGCCGCTACGGCGAGACCGTCGTAGGCCCCGAACGTCAGTTTCAGCCCACAGCCATTCACGCTCCGGATTCAGCCGAGGCACAAGAACTCTACGAAGCGAATCAGGCCAACCGTATTAAAATTGATGACGGCCGATCCGACCAAAACCCAGATCCGGCCATGCACCTCAACGGTGAAGCATTCACCACGGAGAACTATTTCCGTGGCGGAGATACCTTCCAGAACATCACCGGTGTGCTCGACTACCGCTTCGATGAATGGAAGATCCAACAGACCGAGGGTGCGGAACACGCACCAAACCTGGAACGCCCAGAAGTACCCGAGGTCGGCGGTGATGTCACCGTTGGTGCGTTCAACGTCCTGAACTACTTCACCACCATGGGCTCACGCGGTGCCAACAACGCCGAAGAGTTCGAACGCCAAGAAACCAAGATCGTCTCGGCCATCATCGACATGGACGCCGATGTGCTCGGTCTAATGGAAATTGAGAACAACAACGACGAAGCAGTCAACACCCTCGTCGATGCACTCAACGCAGAACTCGGCGAAGAGCGTTACTCCGCACTAGAAACCGGAACACTCGGCACCGACCAAATTACCACCACCATCATCTACCAAGACGACGCTGTCGAACCGGTCGGCGACTTTGAAGTACTCGATGAAACCATCGACGAACGATTCGATACCGCGCGTCACCGTCCCGCACTGGCACAAACCTTCGCACCGGTTGCAGACACCGAAGGTGCATCACTCGAAGAGTTCACCATGATCACCAACCACTTGAAGTCCAAGGGCTCAGAGTGCGGATCCGAAGGCGACAACACCCACCTGGTGGGATCATGTGATGCCGAGCGCACCGCTGCAGCAGAAGCCATGGTCGACTGGATCGACGAAACAGACATGCCAAATGCCGTCATCACCGGTGACCTCAACGCATACGACCAGGAAGCTCCAATCACCGCCCTGAAAGACGGCGGCTACGTCGACCTGCGCCAGCATTTTGACGGAGAAGAAGCCTACTCCTACCTCTTCGACGGCCAGCTAGGCTACCTCGACTACGCACTGGCGAGCGACGAGCTGTTGCCCTTCGTCACCGGTGCAACATCATGGCACGCTAACTCAGACGAAGTACCAATCTTTGATTACTCCACTCAGTTCAAACAGCCAGCCCAGCAGGAAATCTATGAGCCGGGACCATACCGTGCATCGGACCACGACCCAATTCTGCTCGGACTGTCACTGGCCACCGGTGACGGCGAAGAACCAACGGATCCAGAAGAGCCGACCGATCCAGATCCTGAGGAACCAGGCGATGCTGAACTGACGGTCGGCCCAGAACACATTACTGTCCAAGACTTCTCCGCCAATCCCAACAGTGGTAAAGACGTCGGCCTACTACTCCAGGTTGATGGTCTTGAAGCTGGCCAAGAAGTGACCTTCACCGTTACTCGCCAAACCCGAAACGGCGACCCAGTCGACCACACCGTCACCACCAACGATGATGGCATAGCCGAATGGCGCGTCACCCATAAAAATATCGCACAACGCGGAATCCCTATGGGTATCTACGCTGTCGATGCCACCTACGGCGACGATATAACGCTGACCGGATCATTTGAGGTCTCGCCAAACCTCAAAGACGGTGCCGAAAAAGAGGACACAACAGCCCAGTAACTAACTAGCGCTTCCCCTGACGGCTTTGTCCCAACTTGTCATATGGCTAACAGCCCCGGTTCTCATACATTGCAGTTGAGAACCGGGGCTGTTGCGTCGGCGTTTAAGGAGTATGAATGTATTGATCAAAGAGCACGGACATTAATCAGTACAAGCTCCTCAGGCCGTCAAGCGCTTGAGGGCTTTACGTATAGCAGCCGCTTGTTCACAAATTCGTCTATCCCGAGAGGTCCGAGTTCCCGGCCGAAACCTGACCTTTTCACTCCCCCGAACGGCATATCAGCGGCTTCCGAACCGCCGATATTCACATGGCTCATACCGACGTCTAACTGTTGTGCAACTCGCAAGGCTTGCTCATAATCTTGTGAAAATACTGCTCCAGCAAGACCGAATGGCGAGTCGTTAGCTAACTTGACGGCTTCATCTTCATCCCGAATCTTATACAGGAGAAGCACGGTACCAAAGAATTCCTCATGGTGTGCAGCCATGTCTGGTGTAATGCCTGTCAATACTGCGGGCCGCACCCAGGCCCCTGCAGTAGTTAACCTGTCCCCACCCACATGCAACGTTGCACCGTCTTGAACTGCTCGATCTATTTGTTCCACAAGGTCTGGGGCCGCAAGTTCTGACGAAAGAGGATAATATACTCCCTCTTGAGGCACAAATGGGTTACCTTTTTCTAGCGTCGCGGCATAGCGAACTATTGCAGCAAGAAACTCTTCATAGAAATCTTCGTGGACAAGAAGCCGCTTGTTCGAGGTGCATGCCTGGCCCATGTTATCCATTCGCATCTCAAATGCGCTCCGTGCTGCGGCCTCAGGGTCTTCCGCTGAGAGGTATACATGCGCATCAGAACCGCCCAATTCGAGGACGACTTTTTTCAAATGCGTACCAGCTGTTGCTGCTACTGCAGAACCGGCCCGTTCAGAACCCGTTAGAGATACTCCTTGTATTCGGTCATCGGCAATAATACGTTCAATCTGATCGTGCGTAACAAACAGATTTTGATAGACCCCGTCAGGGAGTCCCGCATCCCGAAATACTGTTTCTAGAGCTATAGCAGAACGAGGACAGGTTTCAGCGTGCTTGAGCACAATTGCATTGCCGAGAACTATATTTGGAGCAACAAAACGTGCAACCTGGTAATACGGAAAATTCCACGGCATGATCCCTAAGATCACGCCGAGTGGTTTACGTTGCAGTACTGCACGACGATCACTGTCATCCACCAACACTTGCTCGGCAGCTAAGTGAGGGCCGTTGTCGGCATAATACTGAAAAATGTCGATGCATTCTTGAATCTCGGCGTCCACTTGATCTAATGCTTTCCCCATTTCTAGTGTCGCTGTGTGAGCCAGGTCTTCACGTTGTTCGTGTAATAAGTCAGCAATACGACGTGCTACAACCGCTCGTTCAGCGATACTTCGTGCACGCCACGACTTGGAAGCCCCTTCGACCGTGAGAAGCACATCTGTCACTTCATCGTCCGAGAAGTAGCTGAACGTCTCAATAATTTCATTCGTGCGTGGATCCTGAGTTCGAAAGCCTGTTATCGCAGCAGCATTCGAAGCATTGCTGTTACCCATAAAATTTCCGTCTTTCCCAATTAATGAGTTCAATCTTGTGAAAAGCAACAGGAATATAGAGGAAGGCGCAGTGGCTTCACTTCACCCTGTCGCCGTTCCTACCTGCGAGAGTTACTTGTTATTTTTGTAGTTCCCTATCGGTATTCCGGCCAAGGGAGATCGATTGGGGGCTCAAAGTCGGCCGGAAGTAATGCGGGCATTGGGCTTTCAGCAGTCCTGCGATCAAACTCAGCCTTGGCTTCAGCGAGCCGACCTGGGCTAGTAAATAAATCAAGGAACGTCCCCGCAACCGTTTTGCCCGTAACTTGAATGGTCGGGGCAATGGTTTCAGGGATACCGCCCAGTGCATTCATAACCCAAGCTGGGTTTGGCCCACCTCCAGGTACAGGTTCCAACGCCGGACGCGCAACATAAAATCGCACTAAGGGTCGTTAATGACACACCCATCACGTCAGTTCTCTATTTTCATCAGACCCCAATGAAATCCACAGTTTTGGTTTTATAATTTCGTCGCAGAACTCAGTGCCAGCATCTATGTCGCACAACCAAGCCTGGACCACGAGTATTGCTACACTTATAACCATGGCTCATACTTTCGGCTACGCCCGAGTCTCCACAACAGATCAAGACGCTCAACTCCAACAGGACGCCTTAACCGCTGCAGGCTGTTATCGGATTTTCACCGACACCGCCTCCGGCGCACTCCAGTCACGACCGGAACTCGAGAAACTCCTGGATCAGTTACGGCCCGGAGACACCTTGGTGGTATGGCGACTCGACCGACTGGGACGATCCATCCGACACCTCATCGATCAACTCTCCGAGTTCCAAGACCGTGGCATCGAATTCCGATCTCTGCAGGAAAATATCGACACCACCACTTCAGGTGGGCGCTTGGTGTTTCACATCTTCGCATCCCTGGCGGAATTTGAACGCGACCTCATCCGGGAACGCACAAACGCCGGCCTGGCCGCAGCTCGCGCACGAGGCCGTACTGGCGGGAGGCCTCCCCTGCTGACCAAGGACAAACTCGCCACCGCCCGCAAGCTCTATGACCAACAAGACCTCACTGTCGCACAAATCGGTGACATCCTAGGCGTCAGCCGCTCCACCATCTACCGAGCACTCCGACGCGAACCGGACTTCGTCCCATCTCAGCGACGACAAGACACGAGACAAAAGCCCTCATAGTCGGCACGGAGATCGGCCGTGAGCTGAGCGCAGTACGTTGTACGACGTGGCCGCTTGAAGCGGGTTGTGATTTTCCCGGCAAGCATGGCAGCGTCAACGACTCCATGAATGAGCGGCTACCCGTTTCCGGTACTTTATGCCGTGGGCGGGCCTCTCAGCGTCCTGTACAGCTTGTCTTTTCTGAGACGGTAGTGGCTTGATCCCCCATGGGACTTACTGTCAAGGAAAAGCATTATCAGCGGAGCGTATGCGCTCTGGTGCACCTTGTGTGCTCACAACACACTTCCGCTTCCGGGTACGGAAGGTTTCTTTCACGCCGATAAATAGCAACGCTCGGAAAAGTGCTATGAGCAGGAGGAATGTACCTGGTGTTTCCACCCTGCATGGAGCAGAGCATAAGAAACTGTTATGACCTCTGTGAGTGATGTCACTGTTATAGTCCTACCGTAACCCGGATTCAAAGGAGATTTTCATGTGGTCGATCAATCCTGACAGAACAGCTCACCTAGTCATTGACATGCAGAAAGACTTTGTGGAGGAAGGCCGTCCGATGGAGGTGCCTATGGCACGTCAGAGGTTGCCCTGGATGAAGGAGCTTGTAACGAATTCATGTGAGCTCGGCATCCCGGTGATCTACACCCAGCATGTTCTGCTTGATAGCTTCGATGTGTCTCCATTGGAAACCGCCATTCAGCCACACCTCAAAACAAGCGGTATGCGAAGCGGAACGGACGGGATCGAGATCATTGATGATTTGAAACCCGCTGAAGAAGACGTGATCATCAGGAAACATCGATACGATGCGTTCCACAATACTCAACTGGAGTCCGTTCTCAACACCATCCGCGGATACCGCGGTATTGATACTCTGCTCATCACCGGCACTCTCACCGAAGTTTGTTGCGATTCGACTGCCCGGAGCGGGTTCATGCGTGACTATCGCATTGTTTTTGCATCCGAATCGACAGGCGCGCTTACAGCATCAGCCCAGGAGGCAACTGAAGCGGCGATGGCAAAGTTCTTTGGCCGTGTCCTCACAAACTCTCAGATCCTGAACGAGACAGCCGGAGGTCAAGCATAATGCACCGCAAGTTCACCCGACCGGCTCTTGATACACGCCCCAAACGGCGGCGATATGAGCGCACCGCTGTCATCCTCTTGGCCCTTGGATTCGGCCTCGTAGGGCTGGACCGATGGATTATCACGCCCTTATTCCCTGCCATCATGGCCGACCTGGACCTTGGCTATGACGATTTGGGCAATATTGTCGGTATCCTTGGTCTGACCTGGGGTGTATCCGCACTGTTTATGGGGCGGCTCTCAGATAAATTTGGGCGCCGCCGCGTCATGGTGCCGGGAATTATTTTGTTTTCCTTATTCTCGGTCTTCAGCGGACTGGCAACCGGACTGATCTCTTTGCTGCTGGTACGAGCCTTGATGGGTATTACTGAAGGTGCCTACAGCCCTACCGCTGTCGCGTCTACCGCGGAAGCATCCCGTCCAGAGCGCCGCGGATTCAACATGGGACTGCAACAAAGCACATTTGCTTTGTTCGGCATCGGCCTTGGCCCCATCATTGCCACCCAGCTGTTAGATGTCCTTCCTAACTGGCGGTGGGTCTTTGCCATCATGATCGTCCCAGGTCTGATTCTGGCGTTCTTCACGTGGCGAGTCATCCGTGAACCTGAAGAACTTGAAGAAGCTGCTCTGCCTGAGACCGACCTTCCCGAGGCGGTGTTGGACTCAGCTGAAGAGCCAGTCGAAGTCTACCCATGGTACGAAGTGTTCAAATATCGCAACATTGTCTTCGGCACACTAGCGCTATGCGGCGCAATGACCTGTATCTTTGTGATGAGCGCCATGGTGCCAAGCTACCTGACGGATTATCAATCGATGAGCCTTACCGACATGGGCTTTGCTACCTCCGGTATCGGTTTCGGTGCTTTCGCGGGACAGCTACTGATCCCAGGAATATCGGACCGCATCGGTCGAAAACTGGCCGCGATACTCGCACTGCTTTTCGGTGCAGCCATGATGACTCTATTCATTGCCCAAGGCCCGAACGTTTTCACCACATTTGCCTTACTGTTCGCAGTCGCCATGGGAGTCAATGGAACTTTGGCACTGGTCTCAGCGACCGTCTCAGTGGAATCAGTGCCGCCAGCACTGATGGCCACCGCCGCGGGCACAGTCATGGGTCTCGGAGAGATCTTTGGTGGTGGCGTTGCACCAGTAGTAGCCGGCAATTTGGCGTCAGCCTATGGGATCCAGACCCCACTGTACTTGGCAATGGGCGGCATACTCGTTGCCCTAGTGATGGTCTTATTCCTGCAGGAGACAGCACCATCAAAACTACTCAGCAAAACTCACAGCAATGCCAATCCAGATCTGACAGAAGAACCGGTTGGAAATGAAACCCACGCTTAAGAAAAATATATGGATGTAGAATCACTCAGGACCTTTCTGACGGTAGCCAGGACCCGCAGCATTTCAAAGGCAGCAGCACAACTTTTCGCGACTCAACCGGCAGTGAGCCAGCGGATCAAGCGACTGGAACGTGAACTAGGGTTTCCAGTGTTTAACCGTAGCTGGCAGGGCACTGAACTGACTGTGCAAGGACGTCATATCCTGCCAACTATGGCGGAATATCTCATCAGTCTAGATACTGCTCGCAGTCTGCTGCTTGCAGACAGCGATGACCCAGCAGCTTCCAGTATCGCCCGGTGGCACGCCGGCCCAGAACTCATCGGGTACGACGATTGGCTTCTGGGCCGGCACCAAGAAAGCCTCATAGATCAATTAGAACATGCTGGCATTCAAGCCAACATTACCGTTGATAGTGCCCCAAAGATTCAAGCTCTTACCAACCACGCGATCTGTCAGGTGGGTATCCACTACGCGCCGGAAGATCCTCACGACGAAGCTGTCACAACTCATGTGCTGTGGGACGAACCACTGTGCCTGGTCCACCCGGCAAAAGATAGGCCACCGAAAGGGTTTTCTGAAGAGCAACTTCATGATTACTTCTCGACGCGATCATTTATCTTGATGGACGAGCCCATCTATACCCTGCACTCAGTGGTAACCGAACAATTCATTCAACAGATACAACCCGGTTCGATCAAGGTCGTAGATAATGTAGACACCATGGGCGCACTCACCGGCATCGCTGGAAACGCCACTATCGTGCCAGCAGGACTGGTCGCAAGGCGCGGGTCTATATCTGATGACCGGACACGTGCTCACATACTTCCAGATGAACTAGGCATAGTCCCAGTACGACTAGGCATCAATGAGCACGCAAAAACTCCTAACACCGAAGCCATCGTAGACATCGTCTCCAAATGGGCAGTGACCGTGCCCGCAGACATCGAAGCGGCCTTCTCCACTGAAACGCATCAGTCGTAAACGGACGGTAACAGATCTGTGCCAGGACCACACGATACCGCCACCAAAAACAAACCCACATACCCCACGCGCGACCGATATCTTGCCACCCCACAGCCGCCGATCATTGAATGAAGCGCCCTTGGTTTTATTCCACTTTGACGTGTCCCAGACTGATACCCGCTGGTCTCATAACCCTTGACAATTTCTGAGACGTTCCGAGTATCTCGAGGATCAGCCAGAATCCAATGAACTCGCTCCAAACGCACTGATAGAGGCCAACGACTCGATGGATAGAGAAATTCTTTAAAGACTTGCTGCCAATGTCTCGGGCTGGCCCGGCTACTCCAGCTAGATCGGATAGTTCCCCACTTCGAACAGGTTCTGTCTCAACAGCAAGCCGCACTGGCGATACCGCCTCTGGCTCGCTGCAGTCGCGCCCCGAACTAGTCAAGCTCATAGACCAGTTGCCCCGGCGAGAATCTGGTGATCTGACGCCTGGACCGATTAGGCGGTCCCATCTGGCATCTAATTGACCAGCTGCCTGAGCTGCAACACCGTGGCATTTAATTCCGATCCCTGCAGGAAAATATCGATACTTCATCCCCTGGAGGTCGATTGGTGTTTCATATTTTTGCCTCATTGACAGAGTTCGAGCGTGACCTCATCCGAGAACTAACCAACGTCGGGCTGGCAACCGGACCCGCGGCAGAATAGGCGGCAGACCCCGCTTGTTCACAGGAGATAAACTCGCGACTGCAAAAGACCCCTAAAATTGGCGAAATCTTAGGCGTCAGCCGTTCCACTATCTACCGGGCACTCCGACAAAGAGAAAGCTTGACTAAGAAAGTCGACTTAATAGGAGCAGAAGTTTGCCCCTTGACGACGTTCCGCAGAAAAAATGCAGACCCTAAGGAATCACCCTATGGCCTGCATTTTTTTGCTTCAGCTACAAGTACATGAAGCAATACTCGTCCCTACCAGATTATGTCGAGGTAGCTTCGAGCCGCACATATAATAATACCACAATAGGCGTTAAAGTCAAAAAATACGTATAAAACCACACATACACCATTAAATATCAGCAGCATAGCGATAAAATGTCTAATAACCTTAAATAATCTATAAGTGAACTACTCTAGGCAATGTTCACTTATGCTGTTGAACTAGGTTCAAACTGATGCTGTAGGCTGCCGGTTAGGGTGCCAATGGAGAGCAACTCCTCTGCTTGTTGCTGTGTAACAAGTCCCCTCTGTACGGCGTGGTCTACGATGTCTCCGCCGTGTTGTAGCGCTTCGTTGGCTAATTCCGCTGCAGCCATGTAACCGATTGCAGGGGTCAGTCCGGTAATAATGGTGGCAGATCCTGCCATGCGCTGCTCCAACAATGCAGCGTTCGCCGTGATACCAATGACACATCGTGTCCGAAGAATGTTGCATGCTCGTGTCAGCAGACTTATGGCTTCGAGCAACCCATCGGTCATAATGGGTTCGAAAGCGTTGAGTTGAAGTTGGCCAGCTTCTGCGGCCATCGTAATTGTGGTATCGATGCCAATAACTTTGAATGCTACTTGGTTGACCATCTCAGGAATTACCGGGTTGACTTTCCCCGGCATGATGGAAGATCCCGGTTGCACAGCAGGTAGGGAGATCTCTGCGAGGCCAGCTTGCGGTCCAGACGACAGGAGGCGTAGATCGTTTGATATTTTGGATAGCTTCACTGCTGTCTGGCGCAAAGCTGCTGAGGTGGCAAGAAATGGTGTTGCATCTGACGTGGCCTGGATAGGATCGGTTGCGGCATAAAACTGCGAGCCGGTGAGCTCATTGAGTGACCGAATGACAGCCTCACGGTATGACTGCGACGAGGTAATTCCTGTGCCGATAGCAGTACCGCCCAAATTCGTCTGCAGCAGTTCCGGCATCACAGCATCGATCGAGCTGACTTCTTGGCTGATAGTAGTCGCAAAAGCCGAGAGTTCTTGGCCTAAGGTCATGGGAACTGCATCCTGCAGTTGTGTTCTTCCAACTTTCAAGAGTGATGAAAATTCTGTGGCCTTGTCCTGGAACGCTTCGGCTAGGCGACGGTACTCATGCTGAAGACAAAGTAAGTCAGTGATCACTGCAAGTTTGACCGCTGTGGGATACACATCGTTGGTTGATTGGCTGCGGTTGACGTCATCAAGAGCGCTGATAGCTGAGGCCTGCGGGTGTTGAGCCCGGAGGATTTCGGTGGCTCGTGCTGCGATGACTTCATTGGCATTCATATTGGTGCTAGTGCCGGCACCGCCTTGGACCACATCGACAACAAAATGTGTATCGAACGCACCGTGCATCACTTCGTCACAAGCTTGCTCAATGGCTTTCGCGACCTTGTTACCGATCAAGCCTTGATGCGCGTTGGCTTGTGCTGCAGCTTTCTTAAGAGCCCCAAGCGCCCATACCAGGGAGCGCAAATGACCGATGGTTTTTCCGGAAACTTCAAAATTTTCTTTGGCCCGTTGAGTGCTCGCCCCCCAGTAAGCCTCGTTAGGAACTTTTATGGAGCCCAGTCCATCAATCTCAACGCGTGGCTCTTCATCAATCATGTGGTCGGCCATGACCATGGTCCTCCTGGAAAGTAAAAAGGGCGTAAGGCAGGTTTACGAACGTGAAATGGGCACACTAATACAGCGTTTCTTCACAGCGTGTTAAACTCACTGCTCGACAGCTCCATCTCACAGCGGAGCGATACTCAATGGGGTGAGGATCGCTCCGCTGTGAGGTGAGTCCTCGTGGGTATTAAGGTGATTAAGCCATAGCCCGAAGTGGGTCTGCGGCAGCTGCCGGCATGGTCTGGGCCACGATTTTCAGATCCGACAGCAGCTCAGCATAGGCTGCGAACTCTGGTACGTCTCCACCTTCAGCATTTGCTTTTGCCGCATCAACTTCACTTTGATAAATCCAAATCTCGGTGCACTCATTATCGGAGTTGTAAGAAAACACCGGGACTTCAAGCAGCTTGGGAAACCGCTCCTTGAACGCCAAAATAGCTTTGCGACGAAGCTCCAGCAAATTATCGTCGACGGTATCGACTTTGTAAGTTACATATTCAACGTAAGTGCTCATGTGAAAATACTTTCTTTGGTAGAGGGTAGCGTTTTATAGATTGCGAGAAATATTACGGGCAGTACGCATGCCGCTTTCGATAGCACCATCAATAAAGCTGGTCCATCCATGAGCGTAATCCGCCCCGGCAAGCCATACCCGACTATGTTCGGTCAGCAATGTCGTGGCATCGCCGCTAAGCTGCGAGGGTCGGAACATGGCCCAGGTTTGTTGGGCATATTCATCGTCGACCCAGTCGTGAGAATCTACCGCAAGAACTTCCAGATCAGGCCGATACTGGTGAAGTGCGGCTTGGACTTGCTCCAGGTTGTTCCCATCGAGATTGGTGGATTTAGGTGCGAAGGCAACCAGGACACTATCTCCATCAAGATCGTTTTCATATTGAATCCAGTGCAAAGTATCGTTACTAGTACCTAAACAGTGGAATGGTTTGTGCTGGCCCCGCACACGCATCCAGACTTTAAGCCCGTCAGAGGCTTGGCCTTGTTGGCTGATCTCTAGCGTTGTTGGGTCAAATGGTCCTGTGAATTCGATATTTTTCAGCGCATTAATTGGTACCGTGACGATCACTTGTTTGGCAGTGAGTGTCTGACCATCCTTAGTAGTCACGGTGACGCCGTGATCGTCTTCGTGAATCGAAGCAACCGTGCTATTGAGCCGAAGCTCAGCATTGGATTCTCCATGGATAGAGTTGAGCAGATCTTGGGTGCCGTTGACGAACTTGTAGCGTTCGGTAATTTCGGCAAGATATTTCCAGTCTTGATTTGCTAAAGCACCCCAACGTAGCGCGGTCGTATAGGCACCCCGAGAGGCGTCACTATTGAAGTGCAAAGCCCAGATACCGTCCAAGACGTCTTTTTCCTCATCTGATACATCAAGGTCTTCGATCACCTCGGCGATAGTCTTAGCATCTAGGTTCTTGACTAAGTCGGTCAAAGGGAAAGGATCATGCGGGGCGGGAAACGCCTCAAGCGCCGGGGATAAAATTTCGTTCATCCCCGGATCCAGCAAATCCACAAGATCTTGTGCCGTACCGCGGTGCACGCCGGTACGTGTTTTCCAGTACGCCTCCTCCGCGAAGGGAGTGATGTATAACGGCAGGTCATACCGTTTAATTTCTGACCAGACATACGGCATGGCCCAGTGCACCCAGGTCCCACCCATCTCGATGGGCATCCCGATGGGCGTGTCCTGCTTTGTCCAGGTTCGTCCGGCACTACGATCTCGTGCTTCAAGAATGACCGAGCTAATGCCGAGATTACTCAGCTCCCGTCCGGCTGTAATCCCGGAAAATCCTGCTCCAATGATGACAACGTCAGTAGAACTCTGCTGTGTAGTGTCCATCGTATACTCAACCCCTTTGTGGGCTTCAAAACTGTCTGTTGCTTATAAGAGACCCTGAATACTTCACGCTATGTCAGCTACAGAACCCCATGTGCTTCTTACCATATTTATGCATCGCATCACATCAAGCAAATAGTTCATCGACATGATCGATATCGGATAAATAGATGGCTTGTGGTTAGCTGGTGACAGCCTTCGCTTGGAAAGGCTCGGCCTCAGCAACCTTGGCTCCGTCGACGGCTACTGCAGGTGGAAGGGCAGGTGAAAAGAGTCGGGTCAAGACCAAAAAGAGCAAGGCCGTGAAGACGAAACCAATTAACCAGGAGATATCAATATAGTTCATAGATTCTGCCAGTGGACCATTAAATAAGGGACTCATCATGAACGGCACCTGGGCCGCTATCCCGACGAAGTAGCTGACCAGCCCTACGGCATTCCATCTGCCATATCTGCCCCCCGTGCGTAAGAACAGATCGGAGACCACGTAGTGGCCCTTTTTGAGAATGAAATAATCAACCAGGTTGATCGCAGACCACGGGATAAGCGCATACAACAAGAGATCTAAAAAGCTTTCAAACCAAAACATAAAGTTGCCTTGTCCCAGAACGGCTACCCCGGTTGCGATACCCCCGATGATGATGGTGGCGCCTATCCTGGTGCCGGTAGTGATCGTGATGCGTGGAAAGCTGGATTGTAAGACGGTCAGGCCGTTCATCACCGCAGAATAGAGCTCTACCCCGTTAATAACCGCTGAAGTGATGGCAAAAATAACCAGGACGATAAGCCCGAGGACACCTAGCTGGGCTGAGATCCCCTCCAGGGGATTATTCGGTGCGACAGTGCCGAGCAGCACTCCCAGTATCATGACAAAAACAGAGCTACCCACCAGGCCGGTATAGGTAGTCCAAAACGCAATTTTGGGTCCAGTCGCCTTGGGGAGGTATCGAGTGTAGTCAGAGACATAGGGCGCGTAGGCAAGCTGCCAGACAACGCCCACCGCCATCACCGCAAAGAATCCTTCCATGGAAAACGCCGCATCGGTAGGCCCTGCAGCTACGCCGGGCTTCATCCACAATAAGGCCATGGAGACAGCTACGGCGATCCCGATCAACCACGATAAATAGACCATGGTCTTTCGCAACAGGTCATACCCGTAGATGCACAGCACAAGGCCTATTGCTGCAAATCCAATGATCGCAGCGGTGCCATTGATGCCAGGAAAGACCAGAATCAAAGAATCTTTAGCAACGACTAAAATACTGGCAAATAGGCCCATGAACATAATGAGGGCGATAAGGGCAAACAACCCGCCGCCCAAATATCCAAACTGCCCTCGAGCTTGTAGCATTTGCGGGATGCCAAGGTTAGGGCCTTGGGAAGCATGCAGCGCTGAACCAAAAGAGCCAATAACATTTCCAACCAGAATGGCTGCAATGCTCCAACCGATGGGGAGGTTGTATGTTCCCGTTGCGATAGCGCCGGTCACGGCTGCCAACGGCATCATATTCAAGCCCACCCAGATCGCAAACACCGACCAGGTAGTACCTGTCCGCTCCGTTTCTGGGATGGGCATAATATGTTGTTTTTCTAATCGGACAAAAGATTTTGTCACCACAGGTACTTCGGGATTCACAAAAAGTCTCCTAACGGGCCTACCGAAGCAGCGAGGTGCCTCTTTTAGTCCTTGCAAGACCAACGTGCCTCACACTGCTATCACCTCGTGCTGTAGGTCACATCCTGGCATGAGCTGGAGACTATGTGAAATATATATAAACTATCATTGGCATCTAGGAAACAGATGATAGCCCGAGGGGTCTGGGGCGCACCATAATATTACTGTCCGTGATGCGATGCAGGGCTGATGCGCTCGGCCTGCAGCAAGGCCGCTGCGGTGGAAGACACGGCACGAGAGCGTGCCGATGGCTGTACCTCTGCAGGGTGGGCAAAGCACACATTCAAGGCGGGCACATCACCTGCAATGGGCACGGCTTTCAGCCTGCCACCATCATAAGTAGTATCTGATTTCGAAATATTATTCAGGATGGAAAAACCGTGGCCGCGCGCGACGAGTGATCGTACGGTCTCGTAACTTCTGGAGCTATATCGGATGGTGACATCGACTTGGGCAGCTTTGAGCATATCCAGGAAATATTCGCGAGAATGCGGGATATCTAACAGCACCATGTCCCAGTCTTGCAAGCTGGATAACGAGATTTGCTCTTGTTGGGCCAGCGGGGTCCCTGCCGGCAAAATGACATGTGGGGCAGAGCGGTACAACTCTATAAACGATACGCCATTGAATGCCCCAAAATCGTAGGTGAGCGCTGCCTCAACGGTCCCGTCAAGGAGCATCTGAGCGGTTTCCTCGAAGTCGGATTCAAAGACTTCGATGTGAAGATTAGGATGCTTACGCCCAATCTCGGAAATCAGCTGGGGCAAAATAAAAGGACCCAATGTCACAAAGCACGCTAGCCGCAGCACTCCTTCAACCTGCTGGTCGTGAGCACGAATACTTTCCGTCAGTTCTTCAAGCTGGGCAAGAAGCGACCGCCCATCGCGTAGCAACTGCTCCCCACTAGACGTCAACGCCAACCCTTTGCTGGGTTGTCGAATAAATAGTGTCACCCCAAGGGTGCGCTCTAATTGCGCAACTGCAGTCGAAATCGCTGATTGTGCAATATACAGCTCAGCGGCAGCACCCGTCATCGACTTGTGCGCTGCTGCAGTGAGAAAGTATTTCAGCTGTGTAAGAGTGAGTTCTTTTCTGCGTGATTCTTCTTCAGAGCGGGCCACTGTATCTCTTCTATAGATGGGGTAGTTCTTATTTATGTAGTTTACAGATCTGCCGTGGGTGGGCATGATGAGTGTGACAGTTGTTACAAGTCGTTCGGAGGCCAACAGGTGGCACAACAAAATGTAGAAGTCGTCGTAGTCGGTGGTGGTCAAGCCGGCGTTGCCATGAGTGAGCATCTGACCAATAAAAATATTTCCCATGTCGTGCTCGAAAAAGACCGGGTTGCAGAACGCTGGCGCACCGGGCGCTGGGATTCTTTAGTAGCCAATGGGCCGGCATGGCATGACCGGTTCCCCAGCATGGAATTCCAGGTGCACCCGGATGCTTTCGCCCCGAAAGATGATGTGGCTGCATATCTAGAGTCGTATGCGGACAAGTTTGCTGGTCGGATTGAGACCGGGGTGGAAGTCACCCGAGTGCGTCATGCTCCGAACAGCACGAAGTTTGCGGTTGAAACCACACGCGGAGATTACACCGCACAGTATGTCGTGGCGGCAACTGGGCCATTCCAAAAACCAGTTATTCCCCACGTAGTGCCAGAAACTGCTGGTTTTCACCAGTTCCATTCTCACGATTATAAAAACCCTCAGCAATTACCTCAAGGCGGGGTGCTAGTCATTGGAGCAGGTTCATCAGGTTCCCAGATTGCCACGGAGCTCAATAAAGCAGGCAGGGATGTGTATTTAGCAGTTGGTCCGCATGATCGACCTCCCCGCAGATATCGTGGTCGGGACAACGTATGGTGGTTAGGTGTGTTGGGGAAATGGGATATGGCCACCCCAGGCCCGGATACCGAGCACGTCACGATTGCTGTCAGTGGAGCCGAGGGGGGCAAGACTGTAGACTTCCGGAATCTTGGCAACCGAGGCATTACCCTACTGGGACGGGCGGCACGATTTGAAGACCAGACAATGTATTTCAACGATGATCTGCAAGAAAACATTAGTCGTGGCGACGAGAATTATTTATCACTGTTAGAAGAAGCTGATGAATACATTGAACGTCATGGGTTACGTCTCCCTGCAGAACCAGAAGCAAAGATTATTGGCCCAGACCCAGAGTCCCTGAAACGCCCTATTCTTGAATTAGACCTCGCCAAGGCAGGCATCACCACCATTATCTGGGCCACGGGTTTTACCCAAGACTACAGTTGGCTCCAGGTTGATCAGGCCCTTGATGCTGGCGGACGTCCAGCTCACCAACGTGGCGTGTCCGATGCTACAGGCGTGTATTTCTTAGGTTTACCCTGGCAGTCTCGTCGTGGTTCCAGCTTTATTTGGGGGGTCTGGCATGATGCCAAGTATGTCGCAGACCAAATTGATATTCAGCGATCTTATGCCGCCTACCGCCCAATGACGGAGGCTCATGAGCGGTCACAAGTTTCTCCCTCAGTATCTATCCAACCAACAGGAGTGGCAGGATGACTACACACACTCGTATTCGAACATTCAACACCAAAGAGACCTACCCCGAACAAGACTTGGATAATGATCTGTGTCAAGCCGTAGTGGCCAATGGTGTGGTCTATCTTCGAGGACAGATCGGTCAAGACCTGGAGTCTCGGGAATCTGTTGGTATCGGGGATGTCGAAGTCCAGGCAGAAAAAGCTATGGCAAATATTGCCATGCTGTTAGACGAAGCTAACTCTTCAGTCGAAGATATCGTCAAAGTGGTGGTGTATCTGACCGATATCCGCTACCGGGAAACGGTGTACCGGGTAATGGGCCGGTGGCTACAGGGGGTCTATCCGGTGTCGACCGGGTTAGTCGTCGAAGCATTAGCAAGGCCTGAATGGCTAGTAGAGATCGATGCTACAGCAGTCATCAGCACAGATAATGGAGGAAATGCGTGACGTTTTCGATTGTTGCACGAGATGAAACCGGGGCGTTTGGATCTGCTGTGTGTTCCTCATCGCCAGCTGTGGCTGCTCGATGCGCTCATCTTCGTGATGGTGTCGGGGTGGTCAATTCGCAAAATATCACCGACCCCCGTCTCGGGACCGTATTACTAGACGCCCTGGAAGCTGGCCAATCAGCACAAGCCGCTTTAGACGCGGTGTCAACTACCACCCAGCATATTGAGTACCGTCAACTACTAGTACTTGGAGCCACAGGGCCAGGAGTGATTTACTCAGGCCCTGAAGCGCTAGGTATCGTTGGTCAAGCGGTCAGCACGCATGCTGTTGCTGGTGGCAACTTACTGGCTACCCCCCAGGTTCCTGAGGCGATGGTGCAGACTTTTGAAGCCACCACCGGTGACCTTGAAATCCGGTTGCTAGCTGCGATGCAAGCAGCCAAAAAGGCCGGCGGTGAAGCAGGCCCCGTACATTCGATCGGCTTGTCTGTGGTCCGTGATGCTGGATGGCGTGTGACCGATTTGCGAGTCGATTGGACAGACAACGATCCAATCCAAGAATTAGCACAGCTGCTGGATGTGTGGTTGCCTCAGCGAGACGACTACGTCACCAGAGCGTTCAACCCCTCCTCTGCCCCTTCCTATGGGGTGCCCGGCGATGAATGAACTGCAGGTACTGAAATCTTCAGTAGAACAAACCGTTGAAACTGTCTCCACTAAGCTGATCAAGTTAGCTGAAACGCTGCATGCTCACCCTGAAACCGCTTGGCAAGAGCACCAAGCGGTCAAATGGGTCGCAGAGCTTTTGGCAGCGGAAGGCTTCGAGATTACACATAACTATCTCGGATTCGACACAGCTTTCCTTGCCGAGATTGGAAACGGGACCCGTAATATTGGGTTCATGGCCGAATATGATGCGCTGCCAGGCCTAGGGCATGCCTGCGGCCATAACCTCATTGCAGCAAGCTCGGTAGGTGCAGCCCTAGCATTAGCGCCCCTGGCCCAGCAGTTGGATTTAACCATCCGTGTCTATGGGACTCCAGCCGAAGAAGGTGGTGGTGGCAAAGTAGAAATGCTAGATGCTGGAGCATTCCGCGATTTAGACTTTGCCATGATGGTCCACCCAGCAGCCGTTGATATTGCTGAAGCAGAACCTTTCGCTGTAGCACACCAACATATCGAATATACCGGTGTGTCAGCCCACGCTGCGGCATATCCCGATGAGGGTGTCAATGCCAATGACGCTTTTTTAATAGCACAAATGGCTATCGGGTTGCTGCGTCAACAACTCCCTGCCGATACGCGTGTGCACGGCATCCAAACCGTTGGAGGTTTTGCACCAAATGCCATACCAGAAAAGACTGAAGGCCGCTGGTACACCCGAGCCAACAGCCTGGAAGAGCTCAAACGCCTCGATGAACGAGTTTTGGCCTGTTTTGAGGCAGGAGCGTTAGCGTCTGGGACGCAGCTGAAAGTTACCCCAGAAAGCAAGCCCTATGCCGAATTCCGGACCTATCAACCAGCCTTGGAAGCCTATAAGAAAAACGCCATTGCCCGAGGTCGGGTCTTTGCTGATCCCACAACGGCTGGGCGCATGAACCGAGCATCAACCGATATGGGCAATGTGTCACAAATCGTGCCAGCCATCCACCCCTATATCGGCGTTGATTCGTTACCTTATACCAACCACCAAAAACAATTTGCCGACTCGTGTATAGGACCCACGGCAAACCAGACCCTGCTTGACGCAGCGATCTTAATGGCATGGACGACCATTGATCTTTTCCCTCCAACAGAAAAGGACCTCCAGTGACGACAACCCAAACCTGGGCTGAACGCGCCAGCCAATTATCCATCGATGGCCGAGCATTCATCGGCGGCCAACGCGTCGACTCCGCAGATGGAAATACGATGACGCTAACCAGCCCGGCCACGCTGCAATCTTTGACAGAGCTGTCTAGTGGTACCGACCGCGATGTCGACACTGCCGTTGCCAAGGCCCGTCAGGCGTTTAACGCCGGCCATTGGTCTCGGATTGGGGCGGCTGACCGCGGAGCAACTTTGATCACGCTTGCCGATCTGATCCTTGCCAACCTCGATGAATTGGCACTATTAGAGTCTCTAGATTCCGGCAAACCAATCGGCGAAACACGCACCGTCGATATCCCAGGGGCCGCAGCAACCTTCCGCTGGTATGGTGAGATTGCTGACAAACATTTTGACGAAATCCCCGCTACCCCACCAGGTTCCACTGCCCTAGTCCGCCGTGTTCCGCTGGGCGTTATCGGAGCCATCGTCCCCTGGAATTACCCGCTAGAAATCGCTGCTTGGAAACTTGCCCCAGCTCTAGTTACCGGTAACAGCGTAGTCATCAAGCCATCCAACGACACCCACTTGACCGCACTACGTCTAGCAGACCTGGCCCACGAAGCCGGCATTCCAGCGGGGGTGCTTAATGTCGTCCCCGGGAGGGGCTCAACCGTAGGATCACGCATCGCCCGACACCCAGATATCGACATGCTGGCATTTACCGGATCAACACCCGTAGCCAAACAACTCATGGTTGATGCAGGAGAAACCAACCTCAAACGCGTCGCCCTAGAAGCCGGCGGCAAGAGCTCGAACATCATCTTTGCTGATGCAGATCTGAAAAAAGCTGCAGAAAAAGCAGCATTCGGCGCATTTTACAACAACGGTCAAGTCTGCTCAGCAAATGCAAAAATTCTTATCCAGCGCAGTGCACACGACGAATTCGTCCGCCTTCTAGCAGAAGCTAGTAAAGCGTTTGAACCCACAGACCCATTTTCTGGCAACACTGGCAATGGCAGCCTGGTCAACCAATCTCACACCGATGACGTGGCCGCAGCCATCAAAAAAGCTGCAACCGATGGAACACTGGTTAGCGGCGGAGAAAGACTCAACATTACAGGATCTGATGCCTACCTGACTCCAGCAGTTGTCACAGATCTCCCGGCTGACCACGAACTCCACCGTCAAGAAATCTTCGGCCCCGTCGTGGGAGTTTTGGCCTTCGACACGGAAGACGAAGCCATCCATATCGCAAATGATACCGAATACGGACTAGCAGCTTCCCTATGGACCAACGATTCCTCCCGCACCCACCGCGTCGCTGACCAACTGGTAGCCGGGACCGTCTCGGTCAACACCGTCGATGCACTAGGTCTAACCACACCATTTGGCGGATTCCGTCAATCCGGCTTCGGCCGGGACCTCTCCCGCCATGCCATCAACAACTACACAGATCTTAAAACAACGTGGCTACAACACGGCTAACCTCCACACGTTGTAGACCATAGCTCGGTGCGAGCTCCTCTCGACGCGGCCTGCTTACGCACCAGTAAGCAGGCCGCGTTTCTTCGACTCTTCGCAGTGGCTTCGCAAGGCTTCTGGAACATCCCCAATTCCAGAGTTATAGGCAGAATGAAAATTCACGCCTAACAATCCCTGCGCTAAAGCATAAGCTGGGTGTAATCAGATGCATCAACTGGCACTGACACTGGCCCAGATTGCGGAGACTTCGTGATTTCAAACACTAGAGAGAAAGCTGAGCAGCGATTTCTTTCACAATAGCTTTCTGGTATTCGATAACGCGTTCTGTGGGTTGCTGAGCAATAAAGATTTCTTCGAAAGGATCAACTACATCCGTTCGAATTTTTGATAAACTTTCAACGATCGCTAACCCACAAAAGGGCACAGCAGACTCAGCATATCCTCCCTCATGAACAGCGACCACTTTCCCATCACATAATTCTTTTGACAAATCTATAAGCATCTGTGAAAGTTCTCGGAATGTACCGGCATGTAACAGCTGCCGGGCTAATGGATCAACAGCATTTGCATCCAATCCGCTAGCTACAATAATCATCTCGGGACGGTAAGCTTCTAAAGCTGGTAATACAATCTGCTCCATAGCATACAGGTAGGTTTCGTGGCCTGAACCTGGTGGTAAGGGAACATTAAGGTTGTAACCTAGCCCATCCCCCTTTCCTTGCTCTTCAACCGCCCCACTACCAGGCGGAAAACAGTTTTCTTGGTGCAAGGAAATAGTAAGCACGTCCTCACGGTCGTAGAAAATCGATTGGGTGCCATTGCCGTGGTGGACGTCCCAATCTAGCACTGCGACTCGACCCAGCCCGTGGTTAGCTTTTGCTGCTTCGATTGCGATGGCAATGTTAGATAGTAGGCAGAACCCCATGCCTTGGTCTGGCAGCGCATGGTGTCCCGGTGGTCGGGATAAGGCGTAGGCGTTGTTCACCTCACCTGTAAATACATCAGCAACTGCTCGCATAGCCAGGCCTGCAGAAAGGGCTGCGATCTCAAAGCCTCCTTGAGAGAATAGAGCTTCGGGCCCAATTTCTCCGCCAGAGCTTAAGCTAAGTCGTTTAAACTTCTCTATATAATCAAGAGTATGCACCCGCAGAAGATCAGTATCACTAGCAGCTGGCGCAGAACGCATAGAAAGTTGAGAAGACAACCCTGAAACGTCGAGCAAGGATTTGAAACGTCGTTTTGATTCAGGTGATTCTGGGTGGCCACCGCTAGCGAGTGGCTGGAGCCATCCTCCAACTGGGAGAAAAAGAACGCTTTCACCCGTACTATGCCACATGCATAGTTCATCGTAATAAAAGGCCGTTGTATTATCCACGGCGATCCTCTCTCAAGCTTGTAAATTGTGCCAATTAAGGGCTTCAGGGCAACAATGCACTGAGGCAATACTTACTAATTCATATTCTTTATGGGATTATTGCGTCGTGATTGACACGAAATCTAGTTTCCTAAGTTAAGCTGTGATCTCTAGCTGGCTTTACAGGTTCTGTAAGCGTTATACCTACGGCTTGACAGGTTCCATAAGAGTTATACCTACGCGTCTGAAGAGTGGGGCGCAACCAAACAAGAGTAACGCTGTCAGCAGTGTTATTAGAGCGGAGATACCAAAGAATACAGACTCGCTAGCTGTAGCGGTGAACCAGTTCCCAACATAACCAGACAGACTAGCGCCGACCGCCATAGATAACCCTTGAAGGGCCATCATTTGAGTGCGGAAGGCCTGTGGCGCGGCTTGAGTCGTGATGGAGTATAACAACGGGGCATAGATGATCTCAGCTGCCCCGAAAATGATCATTCCGAGAATAACCGGCCACAAGCTAATCTGGCCATCATAAAAGAAGGGCAAAATACCGAAAAAACCATAAGCGAGTGCCATGAGCACGAGTCCGACCGCCATCTTCGCGGGAGTTGAAGGCTGCTTTTTACCAAGTTTCTGCCACAGCGCCGCAAGGAGGAAAGAAAAAACTATCCCCGCAATTACTTCGAAGCTACTAATGTATGCCGGCGGTACCTCGAAAGACCATATTCGCATATCAACGCGAAGGTCTGCATATACTGCAAATGTTGTGAATAGTTGAAGAACAAGAGTCCAAAAAACTACTCCAGACACAAATACTGGTATATACGCGAAAACTCGCCGTCTTTCACTAGAAGAAGTCTTGTCTGACGAGACCATTATGATAAAATACGCAATCGATACAGCTATCGTAACCACAAGTAATATTCGCGGTAGTATTTCTAGCGTTACAAAGTACCTTGTGATCAATGCCAAGAAGAACCCAAAGAGCACGATAGCTATTACATATTTCCGCTTAGATGCAGAGTGCAACGGATTGGGCACTCTTGAGGCAGATTCAGGCAATTTTTTCCAGCCCGCAAGGTATATTAATAGACCAATGGCCATTCCGAAGGCGGCTGCTGAGAACGCCACGTGAAAGCCAAATCTCGTTTGTAAAAACCCTGTAATTAAAGGGCCTATAAGCGCCCCCACCATGATAGCTGCATAAAAGAGTGCAAAACCAGCGTCTTGTTTTAGAGGTTTATTCTCGTACAGGCCAGCTACTAGTGTTCGAACATTAGGAAAAAGCAAACCCGTGCCGAGGATTATAAAACTTAAACCAAGTATCAGCCCTGCTATGCCAGAGGTAGTCGCGATACTGAGATGCCCGGTCATTATAAGTGCGAGGCCACCTATTATAACGTATCTCGAGGCAACAATACGATCAGCCAGCCAGGCACCTATAGGTTCTGCTAAATATACGCCCGCACCATAGGACCCCACTATGCCTAGTGCTATATTCTGGGGAAGTCCTAGACCGCCGTTCACCGCCTCATAATAAATATAATAAGCAACAATAACCTGAATGCCATAAAAGCTAAGTCGCTCCCAAAGCTGAGTTCCAGAAAGAACTAGTAAACCTAGAGGGTGACCGCCAACGGTGCGTTCTCTCAGATTGTCATGTGCTGATGATGGTGCCATAGATATTGCCCCTTTCGGAGGGTTACCGGAGTTTATGCATTTTCACCCCGTGGCCGCGCAGAGAATATTTTTCGCAACTTCAACGCCACCAGCAGTCTGAGAGGACGCCAAGAGCATCGCAATCTCAATAGCCGATGTTATAGATTCAGAGTTGAGTCCAATGTCTATTCCACCCTCCTGTCTTTGACCAAAACTCGGAGAGAGTTGCCTGTTGGTTTACAAAGCGGCTTGGATCCAGGTGCTCGATGTTATATTTTGTCTCACCTCGCTCAATGAGATCTGCGACAATCTTTCCTATCACGGGAGAGACCGTAAAGCCGTATCCGGAGAACCCAGCAGCAACCACAATTCTGCCGCTTGGGCCGTATGGACCAACAAGCGCGTCAAAATCGACGGACCAACCGTCCATGAGTTTGAGAGAACGCAATGGAGAATCATCTAGACCTACAAAACGTTCTCGGGCCATCATGCGGATACCGTCGAGGTCTTGAGGTAAAACGTGGAAATCATCTTGGTTAATTTCGTCGGCCATACCCCAATTGAAATCTGCACCAATCTTTACGTACGGCTTGTCAAAAGATCCAGCACCATAAAATAGTTCGCCTCGTCGATCACCAATGGCCCCATGGAATGCTGGCAGTTGAGCCGGGTCTGAGTAGGCGTCCATATACTCGGGTTTTGGAATGAACCAGCCGTTTACGAGTCTCCTTGCTCGAATAGGGAGATCCGGGAGTAGCTCTACAGCATAGGCACCCGGGCTAATAACCACCTTTCCGACAACATATTCCTTATCTTTAGTAAATATGCGTATGCGATCGTTATGGATAGCCCATCCAATGACTCGGGTATCAGTATGTACTTCGGCGCCTAATTTCTGGGCATGGTGCACGGCGGTAAAAATCGCCATTTCAGAACGGACCGCACCGCCTAATTCGTCGAAGACACCAATTCCATCGTCGGGGGTATTGAAAAGGGGGTACCTTTTTTTCAACTGCGACGAAGTAAGAACATTTCGGTCGTCTCCATCACGCACCCGAGCGTTCTCAGCCATATTTAATGAATCTTCGTCGTCTTGGTAACCAAGCAGCATCACGCCTGACTCGACAATGAGGTTAGATCCCGTTTCTTCTTGAAATTGATGCCAAGAGGGCATCACATCTTGCAATATTTCGTGGTCTGGAGATCCTTGTGGACTGAAAGGCAATGGATGCAGCAGCCTGTGCTCCCCTGCATGCGCGGAACGCTCATTGGGCGACCAATGCTGTTCCAGCCCGATTACGTTGACCCCTCGCTTAGCGAGATGGTACAAAGTTTGCGCCCCCGCAGCACCTAGCCCGATGACGGCAACTTCAGCATCAAATTTATCTACCAAGATAGTGTCCTTTTCACGATAGTTCGACAATTAAATGGCCTTCGGGTGGAAATCCCGCTCATGCTTTACCAACTAATAACGTGCGGTAGGGCCACCTCTTTAAGCCCATGCACGCCGAATTCCAACCCAAAGCCCGAATCTTTGATACCTCCAAAGGGAACACGAGGATCGACGATCGCATGTTTATTTACCCATGTCATCCCGGCTTCCAACCGCTTTGCTACGCGTTGGCATTCTGCGAGATCGCTACCCCACACCGAGGAACCTAGGCCCACTTCGAAAGCATTAGCCCACTCGATAGCTTGGTCTAGATCGCGATACTTAATAATAGGAAGCGCGGGTCCGAACTGCTCTTCGGTAACCAATGGGTTGTCCTGGTCGACATTTGCAACCAAAGTTATTGGATAAAAGTATCCCGGTTGCTCATGCGAAGGGTTGCCTCCTACCAGGATCTCACCGCCGGCTTTCCTAGCGGACTCAACGAGATTTTTGACGATGTCATACTGTGCTTGGTTCTGTAAGGGGCCAAGAAGATTGTCTTCATCCAGCCCAGGCCCCATGGGAGTCTCTTTGGCGATGTTAACTAGAGCTTCACAAACCTCTTCATACAAAGATTCGGGTACATACAGTCTCTTGAGGGCAGAGCAGGTTTGGCCGGCATTCACAAACGCACCCCAGAATAAACCCTCTGCAATCGCATTTGGGTCTGCATCAGCCAAGATAATTCCTGCGTCGTTACCACCGAGCTCTAATGTCAAGCGGGCGAGGTTGCCTGCTGCGCTACGCATAATCGCCCGGCCGGTAGGAGTAGAGCCAGTGAACATGACTTTATCGATATCGGGGTGGCTGACCATAGCAGCACCGACTGTGCCATCACCCGGCACCACATGCAGGATATTCTCTGGTAGTACCTGGTTGACAACGTATATTAGCGCCTGTACGGAAAGCGGAGTAGTACCGGCAGGTTTTAAAACTACGGTGTTGCCCATGCGCAAAGCTGGCGAAAACTGCCATACGGAAATCATCATTGGCCAGTTCCAAGGGCCAATGGCTGCCACAACCCCCACTGGGACATAGTGAATTTCAGCTCGGCCTGACTCGTCATCTACGACGACCTCAGGTTCGATCTTAAAATCTGCGTTAGCACGCAACCAGTCAGCGCATGCCTGGACTTCAAACCTTGCGTTCAAGCCGTTTAGCGGTTTCCCATTTTCGCGTGAAAGTAGTTCTGCCAACCCTTCAGCGGATGCTTCTATCGCGTCGGCAGCCTGATGTAGGAAGTGACTACGCTCGTCGTGTGACAAAGAGGCCCAGCTTGGCTGTTTTAGTTTCGCTTTGCCCACTGCGATGTTCATTTCCTCAATGGTCCCTTGATGCGTGTGGCCGACAAGCTCACCAGATGCAGGATCAGTAATAGCACGACCATCAGGATCTTGAATTGCTTGCAGAAGCTCCTGATAAGAAAGTTTCGTAAATTCGTTAGTGCTGAAGAGCGTCATTAGATAATCCAATCTTTCCTGGGTATAAGTTAATTATTAAGCTGACATGGGGTTATGCGTAGCGGGGTCGCTATTCCAAGATCCCTGACTTCTGCTGCGACTCGTGCTCAGGAGTAAACTCGTCTTTAGATTCCGCGCTTTTCTGGTTGTCGCTCTTGAGAATTTCTTCAAGTGGTGTTGTCTCAAAAACCCTTTTCTTCATCGCATATTTAGTCCACAAGACCGCGTATACGAGGGCAAGAGCTAACATAATGCCCACTGTTTTGTATATCAGTGCTGCTTCTTCGGGGTCAGCGGAAATATTAGCCATGACCCAAACGAGGCCAGCAATCCCTAAGACTTGGAAGGTGATTCCCAAAGGTGATTTGAACGAACTCTTTGCATGCGGATACCTGACCCTCAGAGCTATAACGTTCAGATGCGCCACAATATAAGCCAGCATCCAACAAAACGCGCTAGCGAGAATAAAGATAATGATGGATTCTCCATCAGCGAATCCAATGACGAGTAAGAGGACAAAAAGGATCCCCATGCTGATAACCGCAACCCAAGGAGAGCCTTTCTTGTTGCGCTTTGCAAAGATTTTTGGCATTTCGCCCTCTTCGGCCATCGCTGCAAGCATCCTTGAGACCGCTGTGACCATGGTGTTTAAAGTGCTGGCTGTAGCCAGGATAGTAACGATTCCCATCCATAGTCGACCGACTGGTCCAGCCAATGCTTCTGCTGCCAGGATATGTGGGTCTCCCGATCCTGCTAGTTGCTCGGGCAGGAGGTAATTCAGTGTCCCGAACCCGAAAATTATATCTGCGATGAAGATAACAAGAAGGCCCAACACCATGGCCAGAGGTATATAAACTCTAGGTTTTTTTATTTCTTCAGCTAGAGGAGTTACAAATTCGACTCCTATAAAGAGCCAGAATGCTAATGCCGTCAAAGATAAAACTCCAACACCCATAGGGTTGAATTCTTGTTCTAATTCGACGGGCTCGCCTGCCCCGACACCTGTTAATCCGATGATTCCTAGGATGACGATTGAGGCAATCATTAGGCAGACTAAAAATATTTGCACCCACCCGTAGACTTTGACGCTTTGTAGATTGACAAAAACCAGCAGTGCCACAACGACCAACGACACAATGACTGGACTTACGGGCAGATTGAAAACATCAACCACAACAATGCCGGCGATAGCTGCTTCGGCGCTGCCACCGAACAGAATCACTAGAGCATAGCCGCTGATTACAGCGACGATACTAACAACCGATCCCAAGGCAGGAGCGGTGTAACGGTTCAAACCGCCAGCTCGAGGGATTAAGCCAGAGAGCTCTGCGAAAGTAAACGCAACGAACACATTCAAAAGAAGAGCCGCAACCATAGCAAAGATAAAACCTTTGCCTGCGACACCAATCCCTTCTCCAAGTGAGACCATGGCACTTGAGCTAACTACGATACCGACCGCCGTAGCGACGCCTGCCATTAGCCCTATCTTTTTTCCGAGGGATGCTTGCAATGGAGCCATCATATTGCCTTCCGACAGGGACATTTCTGCATATCGCATCCTGCGTGCTCTGCATAAGATAAAGAAAAGGCTTACAGTCATGAGATAGATGCGAATCAATAGCCGAAGCCACTGTTAGTAAATCGTAACGTACGTCACAGCAGCGGGCTAGTCGATATTTTCGATTACTGTCATCGACTTATCCGATAGGTTGGCTATGCAGACCCTTGCAGTGGAGCAGAGGTTGACACTAACAGCGCCCAGAGTCGTACAGGCTAATCTGGTAGCTCACTGTGATGTCAAGACAGCTTGCTTCACCGCATCGGAAGTAGCGTCACCATAACTATCTTATTTGGATCAATCCTTAGAGTTCGTGCCAATAGGAATCTGAAGTCTTTGCTGGTTTGTCATTAACTGTCATTAAAGAGACGCAGGCATAGGTGTCTGTTAAACATGGATTTGTTCAAGAATTCATCGTTTTCCAGGAACCCTATGCCTGCCGTTCCATCATTCATCATTGAACCACTCTGGAGCCAATTTGAAGCTTTCATTCCACCGGTTATTGATGACCATCCGCTAGGCTGTCACCGGCAGCGCATCTCAGATCAGATCATTTTCGACAAACTCATACAAGTCCTGGCGCTAGGTGCTTCTTACCAGAAAATCAGTGACACCACGTGCTCGGCCACCACGATCCGACGCCGCCGCAACGCCTGGATCCACGCTGGCATCTTCGAAGCCCTCGAACGAATTTATTTGGAAGTCTATGACCAGATGGTGGGTCTTGAATGAGAAGATCTCTGTGTCGACGGGTGTATTGTCAAAGCTCCATGCGGCGGCGAAATCGCCGGCAAATCCCCAGTAGATCGCGGCAAACAAGGCACCAAACGATCTCTCATGACTGAGGCCAACGGCATCCCGATCGGCTGTGTGACCGCACCGGCCAACCGAGATGACTCACCGTTGTTGGCCCCGACGCTGGACACGTTGACCAAGTTCAATGGCTATTTGCCAGAACATATCACCGTGCATTTGGATGCTTGCTACGACTCGACCAAAACCCGCGTGCTGCTCACAGAATCTGGTTTTGATTGGTGCATCAGCACCAAAGGTGAGTCCTTGCAAGCCGGAGCACGCTGGGTAGTACCAACGCCTGGCACAACCGCGGGTTCAAGAAACTATCGATTTGTACTGAACGACGCGCCCAAGTCGTGGATGCCTTCATCAGCCTATCCAACGCCATCATCATCGTCCGGCGCCTGATCCGTCAAGCATGGACGACTCACCGCTGGGACACCCGACCCGAACAAAAACCCTAACCTATTGGCGCAATCTCTTAGCCACTCAAGCTTCGCTGAATATGGCTAGTAAAGATTTTAGCCCGCTGAGTCATTCGCACCCCTGCCATTGAAAGCGCCACAATCGGCAATGGGGGCAAATCGTTTGCTATTTTTCTGACCGCAAGGTTATTGTCAACAAGCCCTGGACCCGAAGAACTGAATTGAGTAAGGATCGAATAGCCTAGCCCCCGCTCCACAAGACTAAATACCAATTGATGACTTGTAGTCCGGAAACGCACCTTGGGGTCTAGTCCGGCCTTGTCAAAGATTTGAAGAAAATACTCGCCGGCTGGCGGAAGATCTAGAAGAACCAGGTTTTCTTGAACCAACTCCGCCAACTCAACTTCATCCTTATTCGCAAGATCATGTTTCGCGGGCAGTATCGCATAAGGTGCCGAACTCAGTATTTCTTCACGACGAAGTTCACTGTAAGGCAAGAAACGCTCCAGCCTATAGTCATAGGTTAAGATCACCTCACACTGGCCGTCCCTCAGGGCGGTAGCGAGTTGTTCATCTGAACCCTCCATGAACCGAAGATCAATTTTCGGATAAGCCTGCAAAAAAGAAGTAATCACTTCAGGCATAAGCGACGGAGCCAAAGTGGTATAACAACCAACCACAAGCGACCCCTGAAGCGAGTTATCTAGTTCCTGAGCCGTTGCGTGTAGGTCCTCGATATCAGCGAGAATCCTTTTCGTCTTGATGAGTAACGCTCTGCCTGCGGGAGTCAAACTGACCCCCCGCTTGTAGCGCTGGAAAATAGAAGCTCCCAAAGACTTCTCTAAAGCACTCAAGGATGATGACATCGTCGACTGAGACACATGCGCGCGGACCGCGCCAGCTGTCACGCTCCCTTCGGCAGCGGCTGCAACAAAGTGCTGTAACTGTCTAAAAGTAATTTCACTCACATGCGTAGCATAGCCCAAGTATCGGCAAAATCGATGGAAAGTGCAGGAATTATCTATTTTACAAGAATGAACCAGCGGCATAGTGTGATCTGAAGCAATCGACTCTATGAGTTAGGTCATAGACCGCACGGTGGGAAAAGTTGACTTCTTAGCCCTGCTAGAAATCACAACATCTCAGCGTACTCGTAAGAAGGGAGGATCCCATGAAACACCATATTTTTAACTCATTCTGGGGTATCTACTTCACACTCTGCCTGATGGCTTTCATTTGGCCGATAGCAGGGATTGCAAACAAAATTGAACCTACTATCGGTGGTCTTCCGTTTTTCTTCGCTTGGTACATTCTGTGGGTGCTGTTGATCTTCGGGGGTTCAGTCGTGATGTATCTCTGGGATCAAAGACGAGAGCGGGGAGGTATCTCCCGATGAACGATTGGCAAATAGTATCGTCAATTACAGGCATATACCTACTAATTGTCCTTATCGTTGGTGTCTCTGCTCGGCGGGGTCAGAGCTCTTCTCTAGAGGGATATGTCTCCGGGGGCAGAAGCGTCGGCCTCGTAGTGTTGTTTTTCATTATGGGGGCAGAGATATTTTCGGCCTTCACCTTTCTAGGGGCACCCTCTGAGGCAAATTCCACAGGTGCTCCGTCTCTATACATCCTCGCCTATTTATCTTTGGCTCTAATCCTTTGGTGGAGTATCGGCCCACGGGTTGCCACGCTAGGCCGCCGTTATGGATACATTTCACAAGCCGACCTTTTTGCTGATCGTTTCTCTAGTAAGACGCTTCCGATAGTGATGGCGGTCATGAGCGTTATCGCACTCATTCCATATCTAACAATTCAGATCACTGGGGCGGGGCTGTTATTCACATTCGCGACCCAAGGTAAAATACCGTTTTGGATTGGTTCTCTCGTCGCTTTCGGTGTCGTAACCATATACGTATTTACTAGTGGGCTTAAAGGCATCGGGTGGACGAACCTTCTCCAAGGTATCCTCATGTTGGTTGTCGCCTGGGCGATCGGCATTGCTGCTGTCTTACAACTCTTCGGAAGCCTCGACGGTATGTTCACTGAGATTCAACGAACGTCACCCGAACATTTGCTCATGCCGGGTGGTGGCGAAGGGTGGTCCTGGGCTGCCTTCTCTTCCGCGATTGTACTGAGCGTGCTGGGTTTTGTAATGTGGCCGCACGTTTTCAATAAGTCCTACTCCGCTGGCAGTAACCGAACCATTAAACAAACGGTTGTGTTCTACCCCCTGTATGCACTCTTAGTCGTGCCAATACTTTTAGCAGGGTTTGCCGCCATTACAACGGTCTCGGATAGTGATTTAGCCAGACCGGATGCCGTGATGTCGCACCTCATTGTGAACTTGTTGGATCTGCCGCCTATTGTAGTTGGTTTGATGTTGGCAGGAGCTGTAGCGGCTGCCATGTCAACGGGAGCGAATCTCGCTCATACTGCTGCCAGTATTGTCGTCAGAGACTTTATTTCAGTTGTAAAAACAAAAAAGCTTAAAGAGTCAGCGGCCGTGACCATGACGAAATGGTGCGTGGTCCTTATTGCAATTTTGGCTTTTATACTAGCCATCTTAAATGTCCAAACCATCGTGCAACTATTCCTCATTGCATATGGGATCGTCATTCAATTCTTACCAATGACTTTGGCCGCTCTATTCTGGCGTAGAGCAAACCTGGCTGGTGTTATGACGGGGATGATAGCTGGACTGATCGTAACCATATACTTCACGTTCCTCCAAGCTTCTCCGTTAGACATCGAACCGGGTTTATGGGGCCTTGCAGTAAACACTATTCTGCTCGTTAGTGCCTCTTTGCTAACTCCGGCGATGGACAGAAACCATACGAGCCGCTTCGTTCAAGTGAACAGAAAACAACAAAGCACTTCTCAGACAAGGGCCGACTCCACCCCTTTAGAAACCTGATCTAGAACGAACCCGTACTGCAGTTCTAAATAAAAATTATCCAATTTTCGTTGCCTAATAAAAACATTACCTAATGCTTTCACTAGAGATTACACAGATCGGAGAAAACAATGATTCGTACAGGACAGGACTACTTAGATTCAATCCGTGATGGTCGTCAGGTTTGGATTGACGGGGAAAAGGTAGAAGATGTGCCAACACACCCTGCATTCAAGCCGATCGTCGATATCCGTGCTCGCATCTATGACATGGGCCACGACCCGAAAACAAAAGACATCATGACCTATGTCGATCAAGAAACCGGCGAAATTTGTTCAACTGGAGCAAAGCCGCCAATGGAAAAATCTGATTGGTACGACAAGAAACTGGCAGTTGAGACAGTATTGTCTGATGTCGGTGGCGTCGTGACGCGAGTGGGCGATGAAACCGTAGGAGAAATGTGGTCGCTATTAGACGGGCAAGATGTATTAAATAAAATTGACCCGCAATTTTCAAAAAATATCACACGCCACGTTCGGCGCGCTACATTAGAAGATCCCTTTCACGTTTCAGCTAATACGGATGCCAAAGGCGACCGGTCCCGGTGGCCACAGGATCAGGATCCTGATGTCCTGCTCCGAGTGGTACGAGAAACTGATAACGGCATCATCGTACGAGGCGCGAAATTTGAAACCGCCGCAGCATATGCGAATCAGGCTTTTGTAAAACCCACCATTGCGGATTGGGGTAATGCTCCTGAATCAGAGTATGCGGTAGGTTTTGTTGCGCCCATGGGTGCACCGGGGATGAAACATATCTGCCGCAGCGGTTTTGCTGGAACGCATCCAGCAGAAGATTATCCCCTGACGAATAATTTCGATGAAATTGACACGATGTTAGTTTTCGATGACGTCGAGATCCCGTGGGAAGATGTCCTATTCTATCGGCATACTGAAGCTGCTGCTTTTATTCGCTCCACACTCCACCGTTATAGCGTTTTCCCGTTTTTGCAACGTCATTTACGTTATGCCGAGTATTTGTTGGGAGCAGCATACTTGAGTGTTCAGCAAACTGGCGTGAAAATGCATCAAGGAGTACGCGAGAAGGTTGCCCGTTTGGCGGCATATCGAGAGATGATCAACGCGCATTTGATTGCAGCGATTGAGACTTCAACTCGCAGTCCTGAAGGCATGCTCATGCCAAACCAACAGATTATGTATGGTGCCCGCATGCAAGCTGCAGAACAACTACCTGAGATGATGCATCTAGTCCGAGATCTCAGTGGATGTCAGATTAGTTTGGTCCCTAGCGCTTCTAGCTTTGCAAACCCAGAAATCGCTGACACACTCAACAAGTACTTCACCGTCGGGGATGATGATGGACATGAGCGACGCAAGATGTTGAGTTTCGCCCGTGATCTATTGAACTCGCATTATGCAGGGCATCGACTTACGTTCCAGCTCTTTGCTCAATCACCCCCGTTTTCGCATCAGTTAGCGATGTATAACAATTACGACTTCGAGGCAGTATCCGAGCTGGTCCAACAGGCCGCGAGCCTTGGCTCGACGATCGATCTTGAACATGCTAAAAAAGCTGACTTTATCGAAGAAGCTGGAGATCTAGCGACTCGCCCTAATTTAGCTCAGGAAGCCGACCGCAGAGCGAAGCACTCTGACCCACTTCAACAAGCCACACAAATTGCACAACGCGCCCGTTAAAGACAGAAGTTCTGGAATCCGGTTATAGCTCTTTATCTTGAAAGGATACCTAATCCATGAGACACACTAGAATCCGACCATTCAACACCAAAGACACTTATCCAGAGCAAAACCTCGATAATGATTTAGCCCAAGCGGTCGTTGCTAATGGCGTCGTTTATATGCGCGGTCAGATTGGCCAAAATCTAGAAACCAATGAAGTAGTTGGTGTAGGCGACGTAGTTGCGCAAACTAATCAAGCGATGGCAAATATCAAGGAGTTGCTAGAAGAGGCAGGAAGCTGTTTAGACGACATTGTGAAAACTGTCGTCTATATGACTGATATTCGATATCGTGAGCCAGTCTATCGCGCTATGGGGGAATGGCTTAAAGGGGTCCACCCGTGTTCAACTGGCATTGTAGTCTCCGGCTTCGCCCGGCCAGAATGGGTCGTAGAAATCGATGCCACTGCCGTCATCTCTGAAAGGAAAGCCGAGTAATCTATGACTTTTTCCATTATTGGACGTGATCCTGTCACTGGAGCGCTAGGCATGGCGGTGACCTCTTCGTCACCCTCTGTCGGGGCTCGTTGCATTCATCTCCGCTCTCAAGTAGGAGCTGTAGCCTCACAAAATGTGACCGACCCACGTCTTGGTCCAGCTATTCTTGACCTTTTAGAGCAAGGGTGCAGTCCTGAACAGGCGCTTGAAAAGGTCCTGGAAAACTATCCGACAAAAGACTACCGCCAACTATCCATCATAGATAATACAGGAGCTACAGCCCACCATAGTGGGAAGGGCACTTTAGGTACACATAGAGTAGTCGTTGGCGATCATGCGGTAGCAGCAGGTAACCTCCTGTCCTCAGAAAAAGTTCCGGAAAAGATGGTTGAAGCGTTTAGTTCTACCGATGGGGAGCTTGAAACAAAGCTATTTGCTGGGTTGTTGGCTGGAGAGGACGCCGGCGGTGAAGAAGGCGAAGTCCGTTCAGCAGGCTTGGCTGTCGTCCACGACGTCGGGTGGAGAGTTACCGATATTCGAGTCGATGAGGGCGAACGACCTATTCAAGAATTGGGCCGGATCCTTGGAGTGTGGATGCCCCAACGAGACGACTATGTCCTCCGGGGGATTAGTCCGGACAAGGCCCCTTCATATGGTGTGCCAGGAGATGAATAGAATTTGTCAGTATCTCTCAAGCAACGCGCACAGCAGACGATAACCCAACACCAAGATACCCTGCTCGAATTGGCGAGAGAGCTCCACCGCAACCCTGAAGTCGGGTGGCAAGAACACCGCTCGTCCGCTCGGGTAGCCAATGTCCTTGCCGGTGCTGGCTTTGAGGTCACCCAGCCCTATTTAGGTCTGGAAACTGCTTTTCATGCAACGTCTAATAACCACCTGTCTTCTGGGCTAAGAATCGGTTTAATGGCAGAATATGATGCCCTTCCGGGACTTGGCCATGCTTGTGGCCACAATCTTATTGCAGCTTCATCAGTCGGAGCTGCAATAGGGCTGGCAGAAATAGCTGAAGAGCTCGACCTCAAGGTTGAAGTATTCGGTACGCCAGCCGAAGAAGGAGGTGGCGGGAAAATTGAGTTGCTTGAACGCGGAGCTTTTGAAGGCTTAGATCTGGCAATGATGGTCCACCCCGGCCCTGTAGACGTCGCTCGCGCCGACCCCTTAGCGGTAGCTCACTGGGCAGTATCGTTTCAAGGCAAAGCAGCGCATGCTGCAGCATTCCCAACTGAGGGGCTCAACGCGGCAGACGCCTTTACTATTGCCCAAGTAGCAATTGGTTTACTACGCCAGCATCTCCCCTCTTCTTCGCGGGTACACGGAGTCGTGTTGGAAGCAGGCACTGCACCAAACTCAGTCCCGGAGTTTTCCAGAGGACGATGGTATGTTCGTGCAAAAACACTAGACGAACTCCAGCACATCGAACAAAGAGTATTAGCTTGTTTCGAAGCTGCTGCAACAGCAACAGGGTGTACCTTGCACTGGGAACTTGAAAGCAAAGCCTACGCGGAATTTACCCATGACGAACAAGGTCTAGCTTTCTATATGCAAAACGCCGAAGCATTAGGGCGAGTGTTTCAGCCAGAGGCTCCAGGAGCGGAGATGGCTACAGCGTCTACCGATATGGGCAATGTTTCACGTGTTGTGCCTTCGATTCATCCATATATAGGACTTGACACCTTCCCAGTCCTGAATCATCAGCGAGAGTTTGCCGAGCATACTGTCGGTGCTGTTGCTGATAAAGCATTACTAGACGGAGCAACAGCATTAGCTTGGACCGCTATCGACATGGCTATCAACTCTCAGAATTGACCATTAGGTCAGTGATGAGACTGCGTGACTGCTTTGGCACATAACGCACATCTCCACCAAATTTTCTAGAAACTGTAATTGAACATACAACTCAAGGAAAACCATGAATACTTATGTTGAATACGTCACATACAAAGTCGATACCGTCGACGATAATTTGCTGGAGCTTCGTCGCAAAGCTATTTTGGCGTTCAAGGAGCGGTTCCCCAAGCTGCTTGAAGTCCCGGTGTTTTCTTATAATTCCGATAATGAGTGCACCGAGATTTGGATTTATCAAAGTGAAGCTGATGCTGCAAAAGCAAATGCTGAAGGTGGAGACGTACCGGAGTTCGCAGCCTATGCTGAGCTGCTGTCAGATCTGAAAATCGTGGCCCAGAGCATGCCGGCAGCTGCCGCAGACCCACTTCGGGCTATGGCTTAATCAGCTTATGACCCACGGGGCCTCATCTTATAGCGGAGCGATCCTCACCCGTTGAGCGACGCTCCGCTGTGAGATGGAGCTGTCAAGCAGTGGGTTTAACACGCTGTGAAGAAACGTTGCATTACTGTGCCTACTTCACGTTCGTGAACCTGCCTTACGCCCTTTTTATTTTCCAGGAGGAAAATGGTCATGGCTGACCACATGATTGATGATGAGTTACGCGTTGAGATTGATGGATTGGGCTCCATAAAAGTCCCGAACCATGCCTACTGGGGGGCCAGCACTCAACGGGCCAAAGAAAATTTTGAAGTTTCCGGAAAAACCATCGGTCATGTACGTTGCCTGGTCTGGGCGCTTGGGGCGCTGAAGAAAGCTGCAGCACAAGCCAACGCGTATCACGGCTTGATTGATGACAACGTTGCTCACGCCATTGAGCAAGCTTGCAATGAAGTCATGCACGGCACATTCGATGAGCACTTTGTGGTCGACGTGATCCAGGGTGGCGCTGGGACAAGTACCAATATGAATGCCAATGAAGTCATCGCCACCCGGGCCACCGAAATCCTCCGGGTCCAACACCCGCAGGCCTCAGCTATCAGTGCGCTTGATGAGGTCAACCGCAGCCAATCGACCAACGATGTGTATCCCACAGCGGTGAAACTTGCAGTGATCACTGAACTGTTTAGCTTACAGGCTGAGTACCGCCGTCTAGCCGAAGCGTTCCAGGACAAGGCCACAGAATTTTCATCAGTCTTAAAAGTTGGCAGAACACAACTGCAAGATGCTGTGCCTATGACTTTAGGCCAAGAATTTTCCGCTTTTGCCACGACCCTCAGCCACGAAGCCAGCGCGATCGATGCTGTGATCCCTGCACTGCTGCAGACGAATTTGGGCGGTACTGCTATCGGTACAGGCATTACCTCATCACAGGCATACCGTGAGGCTGTGATTCGGTCACTCAATGAACTCACCGGACTGCAGTTTTATGCGGCAACCGATCCTATCCAGGCCACCTCAGATGCAGGACCATTTCTTGCCGCGTCAGCAGCTTTACGCCAGACAGCAGTCAAACTGTCTAAAATAGCAAACGATCTACGTCTCTTGTCGTCTGGGCCGCAGGCCGGCCTGGCAGAGATCTCACTGCCTGCTGTGCAACCGGGATCTTCTATCATGCCGGGCAAGGTCAATCCGGTGATCCCTGAGATGGTCAACCAAGTAGCATTCAAAGTTATTGGTATCGATACCACCGTAACCATGGCGGCAGAAGCCGGACAACTGCAGCTCAATGCTTTCGAACCCATTATGACCGATGGGTTACTCGAAGCCATCCATCTGTTGAGAAACGCCTGCAGCACTCTTCGGACACGATGCATCACCGGTATTACAGCGAACACCGCAGTCTTGGAGCAGCGCATGGCTGAATCCGCGACCATTATCACCGGCCTGACCCCTGCTATCGGCTACATGGCGGCAGCAGAATTAGCCAGCCAAGCGTTGCAACACGGCGGGGATATCGTAAACCACGCCGTACAGAGGGGACTTCTTACATACCAACAAGCCAAGGAATTACTCTCAGTGGAATCCCTCACCGGCAACCTCCAGCCTGACTAACAGACACCAGCCTCAACCCCACCTGGATATCACCACGCCCCGGAAACCGTATCCCGCCTATGGCGTTTCCATCCTTTAGATAGCCCTAAGAACTGGGTATCAACAGGTAAGTGACAGGCAGACCGCCACATGAAGCTGCGAACAACCGCTGGTCTCATCCTATGCTGACAGATAGGGGCCGCACTTACTGGTGGACCGCAATGTGTCAATGTCCATATTTAAGGTGAGCTTACAGATGTAAAAACTGCCCTTCTACCACCTGCTTTGCCAGCGCACTTTCGTAACCCCCTAGTACGTATAAAGAGGTATACCCTATTGGACACTTCGTCACTTTGAAGCTGAAAGCCGGGGTGACGCATCGTTCACTGCCGAAAGTTGGCAAAATGATTCATTCCGGTAACAGTCGGTCAGGTCGTATCTGAGATC
>Ga0079226_10000165_pt1 | contig 41937 bp, 45 predicted proteins | sample Poulit2014_FD_76345 | JGI IMG/M metagenome (GOLD analysis project Ga0079226, IMG submission 76345) | Agricultural soil microbial communities from Georgia to study Nitrogen management - Poultry litter 2014 | ecosystem: Environmental > Terrestrial > Soil > Agricultural land | place: USA: Georgia...
CACGCAAATGCTCAAGTAACAGTACTCTATAGAGGAAATGACTATTCTAAAAGTATTAAACCATGGATTCTTCCCGAATTCGCATCGTTAGTGAAACATGGTAAAATAAAAATGGTTTTTAATGCAGAAATAGTTGAAATAAATAAAAATAATATAATATATAAAACTGGTGACGTTTATGACTCAGAATCTGTTGATTTTATATTTGCTATGACAGGTTATCATCCACAAATTAATTTTTTAAAAAGTTTAAATGTAAAAGTTGAAAGTCATTCTGGTCGTCCGAACTATCATTCAAGTACGTATGAAACAAACGTTAATCACTTATATGTGGCAGGTGTCATAATATCTGGTTATAATAGTAATGAAACATTTATTGAAAATGGTAGACATCACGGTTATCATATAGCTAAAAGTATTAATTTAAAGATGAAAAAAAATTGAGGTGTGACAGATTGACTGCCAATGAGATAATTAGAATTGCAATTGATGGGCCAGCAGCAGCAGGAAAAAGTACTGTTGCTAAATTAATTGCCGATAAATTAAATTTTGTTTATATTGATACAGGTGCAATGTATAGAGCTTTAACATTAAAAGTTATTCAAGAACAAATTAAATTTGATAATGAAAAAATGATAACAGAAACACTAACGAATACAAAAATTGAATTTAAATCAGTAGCTGATGGACAATTAGTCTTTTTAGATGATATTGATGTTACATCAAAAATTAGATCAACAGAAGTATCACAAGCTGTATCTCATATTGCACAGCTAGCTGAAGTTAGAAAGCAACTTGTGCTTAGACAACAACTGTTAGCAAATAACCATTCGGTCGTTATGGATGGTAGAGATATTGGTACAACAGTTTTACCAGATGCAGAAGTAAAAGTGTTTTTAATTGCATCAGTAGATGAAAGAGCTCAAAGAAGACATGATGAAAATATCAAAAAAGGCTTTTCATCTGATTTACAACTTTTAAAAGAAGAAATAGCAGAACGAGACCATCGAGATGAAAATAGAAAAGAATCCCCATTAAAGAAGGCAAAAGATGCTGTTTCTATTGATACAACAGCAATGAGCATTGATGATGTTGTTGAAAAAATTATAAAGTTAGTCACAGATTATAAAAATAAAGCTAGATAATTTATAAGTAAGGGCATTTCATGTTATACTAGAGTAAGTGAATAGATTTAATGATGATTTAAATCTTAAACAGTGTAGGAGGAGTTATAATATGGTTGAAGCAAATAAAGAATTTAATGTAGATGATATTGTAGAAGGTAAAGTAGTAAGTATTGAAGAGAAACAGGTGTTAGTAGATATTGGATTTAAGACAGAAGGGATTATCCCAATTAGTGAACTATCACATTTACACATAGAAACACCAAATGAAATTGTAGAAGAAGGTCAAGAATTAACATTAAAGGTAAATAAAGTAGAAGAAGATGAAATTATTCTTTCTAAAAAAGCAGTAGATGCTGAGAAGTCATGGGAAGAATTAACAAAGAAATATGAAGCAGAAGAAATTTTTGAAACTGAAGTAAAAGAAGTCGTAAAAGGTGGATTAGTAGTTGATGTTGGTTTAAGAGGATTTATTCCAGCTTCACTAGTCGAAACACATTTTGTAGATGATTTCTCAGATTACTTAAATAAAACGTTAACAGTAAAAATTGTTGATTTAGATCAAGAACAAAATAGACTTATATTATCGCATCGTGCAGTTTTAGAACAAGAAGCAAATAAAGAAAAAGAAGCACTACTTGAATCATTAGAAAAAGGTCAAGTTATAGAAGGTACTGTTCAAAGAATTACTGACTTTGGTGCTTTTGTTGATATTGGTGGAGTAGATGGTCTTGTTCATATTTCAGAATTAGCTCATGCTCATGTTGATAAAGTAACAGATGTTGTTTCTGAAGGCGACAAAATAAACGTTCAAGTTTTATCAGTCGATCCAGAAAGTGAAAGAATATCATTATCTCATAAAAACACTCTTGCAGGTCCGTGGGAGAATATTTCTGAGCGAATTGCAGAAGGTGATACAGTAGATGCGGTTGTAAAAAGATTAGTTGATTTCGGTGCATTTTTAGAAATTGAAAAAGGCGTAGAAGGTCTTGTTCATATTTCAGAAATCGCTGATCGACATATTGAAACACCGCAAGAAGAGTTAACTGTTGGCGATAAAATTCAAGTTAAGGTATTAAGTGTAAATGAAGCAGATCAAAGAATATCACTTAGTATTAAAGCAATTGCAGCAGATGCAGAACAAAAAGATATTTTAAATTACCAAAAAGAAGACGATAGTTCTGGCTTCCAATTAGGAGATTTAATTGGTGATAAGCTAGATAAATATAAGTAAAATATTTAAAAAGCTTTTCCCTTGAAAAGGAAAGGCTTTTTTAATGTTTGAATATTATTCTGAGAATTGTAGATAGTAATTATATTTGTTAGAATAAAGATTATGTAAATTAAAATAGAAAAGGGTGCAGCTTTAATGAAAAAAGCAACCGTAGCAATTGTAGGTAGACCAAATGTTGGAAAATCTACAATATTTAATAGATTAGTAGGGGAACGTATATCCATTGTAGAAGATAAGCCTGGTGTAACTAGGGATCGTATTTATGCAGAAGCGGAATGGTTAACTAAAACATTTAATGTTATAGATACAGGTGGAATAGAAATAACAGACGAACCTCTACTAACAAAAATCAGAAATCAAGCTGAAATTGCAATTGAAGAAGCAGATGTAATTATTTTTCTTGTTAATGCTAGAGATGGAATAACCGGTCCAGATGAAGAAGTGGCAAACTTGCTTTATCGATCGAAAAAACCAGTTGTACTTGCAGTTAACAAAGTCGATAATCCAGAAGCAAGAGAATTAATTTATGAGTTTTATTCATTAGGATTTGGCGAGCCATTTCCTGTATCAGGTTCTCACGGAATTGGAATTGGTGATTTACTAGATGAAGTGATAACTCACTTTCCAAAAGATGGTGAATCCGAAAAAGATGATGACACGATTTATTTCAGTTTAATTGGTCGTCCTAATGTTGGTAAGTCATCATTAGTTAATGCTATATTAAATGAAGATCGTGTTATTGTTAGTGATGAAGAAGGAACAACAAGAGACGCTGTAGATACACCTTTTAATAAAGATGATCAAGACTTCGTGATTATTGATACAGCAGGAATTCGAAAGCGTGGAAAAGTGTATGAATCAACAGAAAAATATAGTGTTTTACGAGCATTAAAAGCAATCGACCGATCAGATGTTGTACTTGTTTTAATTGATGCTGAAACAGGAATTCGTGAGCAAGATAAAAAAATAGCTGGGTATGCGCATGAAGCGGGTAGAGCAATTGTAATTGTGGTCAATAAATGGGATACAATTGATTTAGAAGAAAAATCAATGAAAGAATTTGAAGATGATATTAGAAATGAATTTCAATACCTTCATTATGCACCAATTGTATTTTTATCAGCGAAAACTAAAAAGCGCGTGCAACGTTTGATACCTGTTATAAAACTGGTAAGTGAAAGTCATACAAAGCGTGTAGCAACGAATGTATTAAATGATGTTATTATGGATGCACTTGCAGTTAATCCTACACCTACAGTTAAAGGTAGAAAATTAAAAGTTTTATATACAACTCAAGTAGCTGTTCAACCACCTAGTTTTGTTGTATTCGTAAATGATCCAGAAATAATGCATTTTTCTTATAAACGTTTTTTAGAAAATCAACTTCGTAATGCATTTGGATTTATCGGTACGCCTATCCGAATCATAGCTAGAAAAAGAAGTTAATTGGAGGAATAAACATGTCGAAAGTAGCTGTTTTAGGAGCTGGAAGCTGGGGTACAGCATTGAGTATAGTACTAGCAGATAACAACCACCAAGTACGATTATGGTCCCATAAAAAAGAACAAGCAGATTTGATTAATGAAACGCATTTAAATACTAAATATTTAAATGTTGAATTACCACATGAAATCAAAGCTTATTCTAATATTAAAGAGGCTATCAAAGGTGTAGATGCTATTTTAATAGTAGTACCTTCATCAGCTATTCGTGAAGTATCTCAAAAAATCAATTCATTTATTAAAGATGATGTTTTAATGATTCATGCAACTAAAGGAATTGAGCCTGAAACATCAAAACGAGTATCACAAATTATGAGTGAAGAACTCACATCAATTCAAGCAAAAGATATTGTCGTATTATCAGGTCCTAGCCATGCTGAAGAAGTCGGTTTAAGATTACCAACAACTGTAACCGTCGCTAGTAATAATATTGAAAAAGCAGAAATGGCACAACATTTATTTTTTAATGAGAATTTTAGAGTTTATACTAGTGATGATGTCGTTGGGGTAGAATTAGGTGGCGCTTTAAAAAATATTATTGCATTAGGGGCTGGAATATCAGATGGATTAAATTTTGGTGATAATGCAAAAGCCGCTTTGATTACAAGAGGCTTAGCTGAAATTACACGCTTAGGAGTTAGTCTAGGGGCTAATCCATTATCATTTTTAGGGTTATCTGGAGTAGGAGATTTAATTGTAACTTCTACGAGTAAGCATAGCAGGAATTGGCGAGCAGGTAACCTAATTGGTAAAGGTCATTCATTAGAAACTGTTTTAGATGAAATGGGTATGGTTGTCGAAGGTGTTAGAACAACAAAAGCCGCATATTTATTTTCTATTCAAAAAAATGTAGAAATGCCAATTACACATGCACTCTATGAAATTCTTTATAATAATGCGGAGCCAAAAGAAATTGTTGGACAATTAATGACACGTTCGAAAAAAGATGAATTAGATAGTTATAAAAATAAATAGTTAAACTTAGTTTAGGAGGAATAAGATGTCTGCAGCAGAAATTAAAGAAATTATTTCTTTTGTTGGGATAGGACTACTTATCTTGGCTTTAACTCTAATAACCTTAAGTAGAAGAAAATTAAAAGGTATTTTTGGAGGCATTGTTTCTTTCTTAGCGTACATCTGTTTAATTGTTGGGGCATTAATTGTTTTTTATGTAGTAATTAGTGGACCAACTGGATAAGGAGTGAATGTTAAGCATGTTAAGGCATACATATAAAAAAATTCTTTCATTATTAGTTTTTAGTATTATACTTTCGGGTTGTATGTTTCCAAATGATGAATTAGCTAAAAACAAAACGCCAAATGAAGATCAGTTATTAATAGTACAAAATGCAGTTGAAGCTTATGCTGAAGAAACGGGTGGACTGTTACCAATCAAAACTAAAGACGCAGATTCTGATATTTATGAAAAGTATTTAATTGACTTTCCAAAATTGCTTGAAACTAATTTTATATCTGAAATACCAGGTAATGCTTATGAAAACGGTGGTATTTATTTATATACGATAGTAAATCCTGAAGATAATCCAGAGGTTAAATTAATAGATTTACAATTATCAGAAAAAATAAGATCCATTAATGTAAAACTAGATATTTACAGATCAAAAAATCTGTATCCCCCTTATGGCGAAGAAGTAGCTGATGGCTTATTTAAAATTAATTATGAAAAATTAAAATTTAAAGAAGAACAATATGTCAAAAGTCCATACACACAAAACAATTTACCTATTATTATGAATACAGATGGTGAAATTTTTATTGATTATCGCAGTGATTTTATGACGATTATGCAAGAGAATAATTATCGATTTAAAAAAGATGAAGATATTCGCTATATTTATCATGATCAGTCACCGTTTGTTCCAGTGTATTCTTTACCATATACTGAAAAAAATAATGAGCCTATTTTTAAAACAAATTAATTACCTTAAAAAAAGAAATTACACAAGAAAAGTTCCTTGTTAAGTAGTGTTTTTACAATATTTACAAAAAAACAAGTTTTTTTGTAAATAAAACACCAATAGTGTTGAAATTTTACTCAAAGTCGTATAGTATAAGGCTTATCATCATTGAAATTCATTTCTTGGTGTTAAACTTAATATTTAATATAATTTGTTTTATTTCAAATTATATAATTGAAGAGGAGGTGAATGTTCATGAATAAAACAGAATTAATTAGTGCTGTAGCTGAATCAAGTGATCTTTCTAAGAAAGATGCTGGTAAAGCAGTAGACGCTGTATTCCAAACTATCATGGATTCACTAGGTGAAGGTGAAAGAGTACAAATTATTGGATTCGGTAACTTTGAAGTACGCGATCGTGCGGCTCGTAAAGGACGTAATCCACAAACTGGTGAAGAAATTCAAATTCCAGCAAGTAAAGTTCCAGCATTTAAAGCTGGTAAAGCTCTAAGAGATGCAGTTAAAAAATAAATGTACATAGAGCTAAAAAGGGTGCGTTAATAACGTACCCTTTTTTAATTTGAAAAAAATTAAGTTATTATTACATAAATTTATAATCTAACAAGTATTCTAAAAGGTAATCGGGATAAAATTATGCTATACTGATTGTAAAAGAAAGACGAAAGGACATAGGTGGTTAGCGTGAATTCTTTAAGTTTTGAATTAGCTGATTTAAAAGATAAAGTCAGTAAAAAAATTACACATTCATATATAAAAAATCAGATTAAAAAACCAAAGATTGATCTAGATAAATTATTTGTATTAAACGAATTATATAAAAATACGTCTATGTCTCGGAGTCAAAAAGAAGATTATATAGTTGTTATTATGTTAATCGACATTGCATTGAAGACTCATGACTTAGTAAATGGTAATAACTATAATAAAGAAACCGATAAACAGTTAACAGTACTTGTAGGGGATTACTATAGTGGGATGTATTATTATTTACTTGCCCAATTAGAAGATGTTGAAATGATTAATAAACTCGCATCAAGTATTAAAATAATTAATGAAGAAAAAATGAATTTACATTACGCAACTAATAAAACAGAAGATGAAGTATATCAATCGTTATTAAATAGTGAAACAGAATTATTCACTCAAGTTGCTAAAATAAATCATGAATATGAATCGATACCTGTCATTGAGAGTTTTTTAATGTTAAATCGATTAAAGACGGAGAAAATCGTAGAAAACTCAATTTTGAATATTTATTATAAGACAAGTGACTTTGTAAAAAACGATCATTCAATTAACGATTTAATAGAATCTAAAATGAATGATTTTAAGATAAAATTAGATACAAATCTTAATAAATTATCTAATAATTATTCTGATTATATTTACAATAATACATTTGACTCTATTCAGGCTAATATATCACAAGTGGAAGAAGGTTAAAAAATGGACGAATCTTCAAAAGAGAAAAAAGTTCATAATGTATTCGAATCAATATCTGATAAATATGATTCAATGAACTCAATTATATCATTTAATAAACACAAGTCGTGGCGGAAAGACGTTATGAAGAGAATGAAAGTTAAACGTGGATCAAAAGCTTTAGATGTATGTACCGGGACAGGTGATTGGGCGATTTCACTTGCAGATGAAGTGGGAGAGTCAGGTACAGTTACAGGATTAGACTTTAGTGAGAATATGCTCAGTATTGCACATGAGAAAAATCAAGAGAAACAATTAAAACAATTAAATTTCATACATGGAAATGCTATGGATCTTCCATTTGAATCTAATACTTTTGATTATGTTACAATTGGTTTTGGACTCAGAAATGTACCTGATTATTTAACAGTATTAAAAGAAATGCATCGAGTAGTTAAACCAGGTGGGACAGTTGTTTGTTTGGAAACATCTCAACCTACATTGATAGGCTTCCGTCAAGGTTATTATTTTTACTTTAAATATATTATGCCTTTATTCGGTAAATTATTTGCGAAAAGTTATAACGAATATGCGTGGTTACATGAATCAGCAAAAGACTTTCCAAATAAAAAAGAATTAAAAAAGCTTTTTCAAGAAGCTGGATTTAAACAAGTCGAAGTAAAAAGTTACACAGGCGGAGTTGCAGCTATGCATAAAGCAACAAAATAATGTTTATCAATGATATAAAAAGGTGAATGGTATGAAACTAGCAAATATATATGGATTTTTAAGGAAAGACTTAAATCAAATAGAGCAATCTATAAATGAGATTATTCAAGCTGAACATCCTGTATTAAGGGAAGCTTCAACTCAATTACTTCAAGCTGGAGGAAAACGAATTAGACCGGTTTTCGTTTTACTCTCAGCTCGATTTGGTGATTATAAAAATAAAGATATAGAAACAGTAGCTGTTGCATTAGAATTAATTCATATGGCAACACTTGTTCATGATGATGTCGTGGATAATTCTGAACTAAGGCGCGGTAAACCAACTGTTAAACATATATATGGTGACCGAGTCGCTATGTATACAGGAGATTATATTTTAGCAAGAGCATTAGAAACAATCACTGAAATTGATAATCCTGAAATACATAAGACACTATCTAAAACATTAATTGAAGTTGTTGAAGGTGAAATAGCACAAATTAAAGATCGATATGTTCTTGATCAAGAAATTTGGAATTATTTAAGACGTATAAAAAGAAAAACAGCATTATTAATTGCGACAAGTTGTAAGCTAGGTGCTATTTCAGCAGGTCTAAATAAGTACGAGGTAAATAAACTTTATGAATATGGTTATTATATAGGAATGTCTTTTCAAATAATTGACGATATTTTAGATTTTACGGCAACAGAAAAAGAATTAGGTAAACCAACAGGAAGCGATTTAGAACAAGGTCATATTACTCTACCAGTATTTTATGCGATGCAAGATCCCGTTTTTAAGACGAAAGTAGAGCGATTATTTGAATCTAAAAATAATATTAATCAAGATGAATTAACTGAAGTCATTGATTATTTAAAACAAACAGATGCAATTGAGAAATCATACGATTTAAGTAATCGTTATTTAAATAAAGCAATGAATGCATTAAATCGTTTACCTGAAAATAAAGTAAAAAGAACGTTAGAAGTTATTGCACAAGTTATTGGTAAACGTAAATTTTAAGATAATTGTATTATTCAATGAAGTTTGATAATATTTAAAGAGTAAAAAGTGTTTTAAAATATATAATTTGTAGAGGAGTAAGAGATATGCAAAAGTCATTTATTATGGTTAAGCCTGACGGCGTTCAAAGAGGTATCGTCGGTGAGGTTGTTAAACGTTTTGAAAGTAAAGGATTTAAATTAGTAGGTGCTAAATTAATGAACGTATCAACTGAATTAGCAGAAACACATTACGGTGAACATAAAGAGCGCCCTTTCTTTGGAGAGTTGGTTGATTTTATTACATCAGGACCTGTTTTTGCAATGGTTTGGGAAGGTGAAAATGTTATATCAACTTCACGTTTAATGATTGGTGAAACAAATCCAGCTGAAGCAGCTCCAGGATCAATTAGAGGAGATTTCGCTGTTACAGTAGGAAAAAACATTATTCATGGATCAGACTCACCAGAAAGTGCTGAAAAAGAAATTAACTTATTTTTCAATGAATCAGAATTAACTTCATATGAAAAACAAGATAATACTTGGATATATTAATAAACAACTAGCCTCTGTTATTAACTGACAGAGGCTTTCTAATATAAAAATCTTTTATTATAAATGAATATATCAGAAAATTTAGATTATCTTAACTCTACATACAAATAAATATAAATTATAGGGGGAATTAATTTGCGTTACTTAACATCAGGAGAATCGCATGGTAAGAAATTATTAACAATAGTTGAAGGTGTACCGGCTAATATGCCTTTATTAAAAAAAGATATAGATGAATCATTACAAAGAAGGCAAAAAGGCCATGGTCGAGGTCGAAGAATGCAAATTGAAAAGGATTTAGTTGAAATAACAGGTGGAGTAAGACATGGTTATACATTAGGGTCACCAATTGGTCTTTTAGTTAATAATGATGATTTTAAGCACTGGACAGATATTATGGGTGAAGATCCTATTGACGAAGATACAAAAATTAGACGAGTTGTATCTCGTCCACGTCCAGGTCATGCAGATTTAAATGGAGCAATGAAATATGGACATCGTGATATGAGAAATGTTTTAGAACGTTCATCTGCAAGAGAAACAACAGTAAGAGTAGCAGCAGGTGCAGTAGCTAAAATCATGTTAAAACAATTAGGTATCAATGTTGTTGGCTATGTTAAAGAGATTGCAGGAATTAAAGCAAAAGAGATTGATGAATTAACAATTGAAGAAAGAAGAGACATTTCAGAAGAATCACCAGTGCGAGTTTTAGATAAAGATGTTGAACAAGAAATGATGGATGCAATCGATCAAGCAAAAGCTGATGGAGATTCTATTGGTGGCGTTTGTGAAGTATATGTTGAAGGTATGCCTGCTGGCATTGGTTCATACGTTCATTATGATCGTAAACTTGATAGTAAACTCGCAGGTGCAGTAATGAGTATTAATGCATTTAAAGGTGCAGAGATAGGTCTTGGCTTTGAAGCTGCTCGTAAAAATGGTAGTGAAGTACATGATGAAATTATCTGGAATGAAGAAGATGGATTTTCTAGACGAACAAATCGTTTAGGTGGTTTTGAAGGTGGTATGACAACAGGAATGCCACTTGTTATTAAAGGTGTTATGAAGCCAATTCCAACATTATACAAACCTCTTCAAAGTGTAGATATTGAATCTAAAGAAGTATTTAGTGCTAGTATTGAGCGTTCTGATTCATGTGCGGTCCCTGCAGCTTCGGTTGTAATGGAACATGTTGTTGCGTTTGAATTAGCCAAAGCAATCACAGAAGAATTTAATAGTAACCAATTCCCACAATTAAAAGAAGCATTAGATGCATATCGAGAAGAATTAAGGAGATTTTAAATGAAGACATTGGAAGTTAAGTCATCACTTCATGATTACAAAATAACAATTGGAAGTGGTACTCGTTTTCACACTCAAAAGTTAATAAGTAAGTCTTATACTTCAATTTTGATTATTACAGATGATATAATTGCACCGCTTTACTTAGAAGATTTAAAAAATACTTTCAAAAACCAAAAAGTATATACTTACATTTTGCCTAATGGAGAAGCTGAGAAATCAATTAGTAACTATTATAAAATACAAACTAAAGCTATAGAATATGGATTAGATAGAGATTCACTTTTAATTGCTTTAGGTGGCGGTGTTGTTGGTGACATAACCGGTTTTGTCGCAGCAACTTATATGCGTGGTATTGATTTTATTCAAGTTCCAACAACGATACTTTCTCATGATAGTAGTGTGGGTGGTAAAGTAGCAATTAATCATGAACTTGGAAAAAATTTAATAGGTGCATTTTATCCGCCAAAAGCTGTTATTTATGATATCGATACACTAAAAACTTTAAATGATGCAGAAAAGCGTTCAGGTTATGCAGAAATAATTAAAGAAGCATTTATTTCTGATTCAGTATTTTTAAATGAATTATTGACAATTAATATTAATAATTTAACAAGTGAACAATTAAGTAATCATTTATATAAAGGTATTAAAATAAAAGCAGAAATTGTCGAAGCTGATGAAAAAGAATCAAATATTAGAAAATATCTTAACTTAGGACATACGCTAAGTCATGCAATTGAATCTGAATTAGGTTACGGTGAAATTACTCATGGTGAAGCTGTTGCTATTGGTATAATTTTCGCACTTAGAATAAGTGAAATTAAATACAATATTAACTTACCAATTACTGATTATATCAACTGGATGAAAATGAATAACTACCCATTTGATTTATCTGGATTAAAAACAGAAAGGTTAATACAGAAAATGAAATCAGATAAAAAATCAAAAAATCAAGTTATTCAAATGGTTCTATTAAAAGAAATTGGTAAGCCTGCCACAGAAAATCTTTCTGATGACTTTTTAACAGAACAACTTAATAAATTTATAAAGGAGTTGAAAAGTTTATGATTAGAGGAGTTAGAGGTGCGACAACAGTTAAACAAAACACTGAAGAAGAAATCACTTTAGAAACTAGAAAAGTGGTTAGATCAATGGTTGAAGCTAATAATGTTAAGCCACAAGATGTCTCTCACATATTCTTTTCAACTACATCTGATTTAAATGCCAGTTTTCCTGCAAAAGCGATTAGAGAAATAGAAGGTTGGACATTTGTTCCTGTTATGTGTATGCAAGAAATTGATGTCCCTAATAGTTTAAAAATGTGTATACGTGTCATGATGGTAATTAATACGACTGAAGAACAAGATAAAATTGAACATGTATTTCATAATGAAGCAGTTAAATTAAGACCTGATTTAATCGAAGAATAGGAGATATACTATGTTTGGAAAAGAAATATTAAAAAATCTTACAGCCTATCAACAAGGAAAACAAATATCAGAAGTAAAAAAAGAATTGAAACTTAAAAACATTGTTAAACTTGCATCTAATGAAAATCCTTATGGTTATTCTCAAAATGTAAATAAGTTATTTTCAACGAATAATTTAAACTTAGAAATATATCCTGATGGTTACGCTACTAATATTCGTCAAGTATTAGCTGATAAGTTAGAAGTTTCTAAGGATGAACTTGTTTTTGGAAATGGATCAGATGAAATTATTACGCTGATTTGTCGAGCGTTTTTAGAACCAGGATACAATACAGTAATGGCTCATCCCACATTTACTCAATATAGGCATCATTCATTAATTGAAGGAGCAACTGTTTCCGAAGTTCCAACTGTTGATGGTTATCATGATTTAGATACAATGTTAGAAAAAGTTGATCAAAAAACAAATGTGATTTGGATTTGTGCACCAGATAACCCAAGCGGTACCTTAATAAGTGAATCAAAATTAAAATAGTTTCTTAATCAAGTTCCAACACGAACGATAGTTGTTTTAGATGAAGCGTATTATGAATTTGTTTCAGAAGAAAATAAATATGACACAAATAACTTATTAAATAAATATCCAAATTTAATTGTCTTAAGAACATTCTCAAAAGCATATGGTTTAGCAGGGCTTAGAATAGGCTATGGGATCATGAATAAAGAAATTGCTCATAAACTAAATATCGTTCGAGGTGCATTTAATACAACTAGACTAGCTCAAGAGGCAGCAGTAATAGCTTTAGAAGATGAAGCATTTTTAAATAAAGTCGTATCACAAAATACAAAAGTAAAAAAAGATTTTGTTGAATTTTTAAAAAACAATAACTTTAAAGTGTATGATTCTGAAACGAATTTTATTTTAGTACAAGTTCCTGGCAAAGGGAACGACGCTGCTTTACAACTATTGAAACAAGGTTATATTGTTAGATCAGGAGAATTACTTGGTTATGATGATACGATTAGAATTACAATTGGTTTAGAAGAAGACATGGAAAATCTAAAAGAAGTGATGTTAGAATTAAAATCACAAACTTAAGTAAAGAAGGCTGAAATTATGAAACGAAATATTGTCGTTGCAGGGTTGGGTTTAATAGGTGGCTCGCTTGCAATGTCTCTAAAAAAAATAAAAAATAATCATGTTATTGGTTTTGATACAAATCGTGATACGGTCGACTATGCTTATCAGCAAGAAATTATTAATGAAAAGTGTTTTAATTTATCAAATTGTGCTTCAAACGCTGATTTAATTATTCTTGCTGCACCAATCTCACAAACAATAAAGCTACTTGAAGAGCTTAATGAAATTAAATTTAAAAAAGATGTCATTATTACAGATGTAAGTTCAGTTAAAGGAACGATTATAGAAGCGGCTAAGCAGTTAACAAATGAAAAAATAACATTTATTGGCGGACATCCAATGGCCGGTTCTCATAAGACAGGTATTGTTGCTGCTAAAGAACATTTGTTTGAAAATGCAATTTACTGTTTAACCCCTGTACAAGAAAATACTGAAGAAGCAATCAGTTTTATTAAGGAAGTATTAAAAGAAACTAAAAGTAATTTCATAATTTTAAATCCAGATGAACATGATGAAATGACAAGTGTTATTTCTCATTTTCCACATTTAGTTGCATCTTCATTAGTTCATCAAGCAAAAAAATGGGAACAAGTGCATTCTTACTTACCAGAATTAGCAGCTGGCGGTTTTAGAGATATCACTCGTATTGCATCAAGTAATCCTCATATGTGGCAAGATATCTTTTCTCATAATGGGGATAAAATGTCTCGTTTAATTCAAGAATGGATTAATGAAATGGTAACTTTAAAAGAATTTCTTGATAAAAATAATAAAACTGAAATGATTACTTATTTAGAACAAGCGAAAGATTATCGTGATGGATTAGGTAGAGATACCAAATCACGGGGAGCATTGCCTTCATTTTACGATATTTATGTAGATATTAAAGATAAACCAGGTTCAATTGCAACTGTGGCTCAACTTTTAGCTGAAAATGACATAAGTATTCGTAATATACGTATTTTAGAAATAAGAGAAAATATTGATGGTGCGCTTCGCTTAACGGTTTTTTCAGAAAAAGACCAATTAAAAACAGTTGATTTGTTAGAAAGTAATAATTATGATGTATCAATTAGTTTATAAAAAGAGGTGAGTTTAATCAAAAGTCAAACTTTTTCACCAATAACATCAAATTTAAAAGGAAGAATTAATATACCGGGCGATAAATCCATTTCGCATCGAGCAGTTATGATTGGTTCGCTTGCTAAAGGTAAGACAACGATTAGTAATTTTTTAAATGGAGAAGATTGCTTAAGAACTATAAAGATTTTTAAGCAGTTTGGTGTTGATATAACTATAAATAATACTGAAGTAGTGATAAATAGTTTAGGCTATGAAGCATTTGTTGAGCCTAGAGAGCCACTCTATTTTGGAAACTCTGGTACAACAGCTAGGTTGATGTTAGGTATCTTAGCAGGGTTACCGTTTCATACAGTTGTTTACGGAGATAAATATTTAACTGAACGACCAATGGACCGTGTCGTTTTGCCATTAAGAGAAATGAATGCAGAAATTGACGGCAGAAATAATGGTTTACTCTTACCTCTAGCAATTAGAGGTAAACAATTAAAACCAATTAACTATAAAATACCTGTAGAAAGCGCACAAGTTAAATCAGCACTTATCTTTGCGAGCTTATTTACAGATAATCACTCTGTCTTAACAGAAAAAGCTCTAACACGTGATCACACTGAAAATATGTTAAATGCTTTTGGAGCGAATATTAAAACGAATAATTTAACAATTACAGTGGAGCAAAAACCTAACTTATTAGGCCGTACAATCGAAGTACCTGGAGATATATCATCAGCAGCGTTCTTTTTAATAGCAGGAGCACTAGTTCCAGAAAGTAACATAACTCTTCTTAATATAGGTTTAAATCCTTCTAGAACAGGTATCATAGAAGTTTTAGAAAATATGGGAGCAGATATTACCATATCTAATTCAAGTTATAAGAATGGTGAGAAATCTGGCGATATCACGATTAAATACAAAAAATTAATAGGAACTAATATAGAAGGAAAGCTCATTCCAAAGCTTATTGATGAGATCCCTATCTTGGCTCTTTTAGCAACTCAAGCAGATGGGATAACTATTATTAAAGATGCTGAAGAATTAAGAGTTAAAGAAACAGATAGAATTACAGCAGTAAAGGAAACATTAACAACTTTAGGAGCAAATATAACTGAAACAAGCGATGGTTTAATCATAGAGGGTAAATCAAAGTTAAATGGAGGAGAAATTAAAAGTTACGGCGATCATAGAATGGCTATGATGGGAATTATTGCTTCGCTTATTACAACAGAAAATGTTACATTAGACTCTATTGAATCGATTAATATTTCTTATCCAACATTTTTAAATGATTTAAATAAGCTTGCACGCATATAAAAATCTGCATTCGTGTAGATTTTTTTATGTTTATAATGACTAATTTAACGGAGTGTGATTCGATGTTAGAAGATTTACAATATGCTAATGATTTATTGCAAACAAATCGGGTAGAAGAGGCATTAAAATTAATTGACAATAAAATAAAAACAGCTAATTTAGAAGAACAATTTGTAATTGGTGAACTATACTTTGAGTGGGGATTTTTTGATAAAGCATTGATTGTCTTTCAAAAAATAGAAGAAGTTCTTCCGGATGAAGGACAAATCAAATTTTTTATTGCAAGTATTTATATTGAATTAGAAATGGATGCTGAAGCTATAGAAATTCTATCAGAAATAAATAAAACAGATGATTTCTATCTAGAAGCACTAATGCAACTTGCGGATTTATATGAATCCCAAGGTTTATTTGAAGTTGCTGAATTAAAATTAAGAGAAGCAAAATCAATTGATCCAGATCAAATAATAATTGATTTTGCATTAGCTGAACTATTATTTTCAATTGGTGAATATAATAAAGCAGTTATTCATTATGAAAAAGTCATCCAAGAACAAGAAATTATCATGGATGTTAATATAAATGAACGACTAGCAGAATCATTAGCAATGATATCTAATTATGAAAAAGCATTAACTTATTATAGTAAAATTGAAAATATGAATAATGATATGTTATTTAAATATGGATTTATCGCTTCTCAAATTAATCGAAATGATATAGCCATAAATTCATGGGAAAAATTAATCGAACAAGATCCTGATTATCATTCTGTATATACTGAACTTGCAAAAGTTTATCAATTAGAAGGAATGAATCAAGAAGCTTACGATTTACTCAAAAAAAGTTTAAAAATTGATGAATTTAATAAAGAACTTTATTTTATGGCCGGCAAACTAGCAAATGAATTTGGAGATTATAAAAACAGTGAAACGTATATTCGTGAAGCTGTTATTTTAGATAATGATTATAAAGAAGCAGTCATATTTTTAATTAATATATTAAAAGACAAAGATCGTCATAATGAAATAATCGAATTGATTGATGACATTAAGCGCATGGGTGCAGAAGATCCAGAATATGATTGGGAATTAGCACGCAGTTATAATGAAATTGAAAAGTTTGATAAAGCATATGAATATTATCAACTCGCTGCTAATTTATTAGATACAGATGCAATATTTTTAAAAGAATATGGCTATTTCTTACTAGAAGATGGGCGAAGTGAACAAGCTGTACAAATATTTAAAAAATATTTAGAAATAGATCCACTAGACAGTGATATTATTGGACTTTTAAATCGTATTGAACTTTAATAACTTATTTGATTGTGTTAGTATTATTTATATGAGGAGTGATAAATAAAATGGTATTTAAAATCTCTACAAGAGATAAACAAGACTTTTTAAAATGGTTTATTGATACCTATGAATTTGAAAGTCATGAAAACAAATGGATTTTAGAACTGTTATTAAAGCAACCAGAAATATTAGAACAAGTTGAGTTTGTAAAGTCAGTTAATGAATGTCCAAGGTCAATAATAATGTCAACGATTTGTTCACCTAAAACAGAATTTGTATATAGAAAAAATAAGTTGGTTACTATTGATCAAGATAAGGCTTATCATGACTTAAGATTAAATTTTAATGTACCCGTATATCTTCAGTTAAATTATCGAGGTCAAGAAAAATGCCCAAATTATGGATTTATTTCAATCGATAATCCCTATGAAAACAACCATTTTAATAGAGGAAAAGATAAATACCTGGTTAACAAAAAATTAAATGCAATTGCACTAAATAAAACGATTGAATTAATTAAAGAAAAAATTAATCAATCGATTGATAATAATAATAAAAAAGATTTTTATTTATATTCAAAAAAGTTGAAAAAAATAGAAAGTCAAGTGAAAAATCAAACTCTGATATGAAAAATAACTTTTTATAATTAAAACAGTTTATAATTGACCGAGCAAAGAGTTTGAGCTAATATAGAAGTGTCCTAGTAATAAAATTATAAAATTTATGTCCGTGATTAACGTGATAGAGGGGGGTAACCATGAGTAAGAAAAAAAATCAAGTATCCCGTCGACAATTTCTAAACTATTCACTAACTGGTTTAGGTGGATTTATGGCTGCTGGTATACTTATTCCTAATTTAAGATTTGCTGTTGATCCAGTCTTAAAAGCAGCTGGTGATGCAGGTGACTTAACAAACGTAAGTTTATCAGTTGACGACATTACAGAAGAACCATTAAGAGTTGACTGGGATGTTGAGCAAGTTGACGGATGGTATGAGTCAGAAGTAAATCGTACAGCATGGGTATTTAAAGACGAAAACGGTGATATTCAAGCATTTTCACCGATTTGTACACACTTAGGGTGTTTTGTAAACTGGGAAGGTAGTGAAGACCATCCAAATGAATTTTTCTGCCCATGTCACAACGGGCGCTATGAAAAAGATGGTACAAATATTCCAGGAACACCACCTTTAGAGCCATTGCATGTTTATGAACACAAAGTTGAAGATGGAATGTTATTCCTTGGAGATCCAAGGCCTAGAGAGGAGGCGTAATTAAAGATGCTACAAAAGTTATATGATTGGATTGATGACCGAGTAGATGTTACGCCTATCTGGCGTGACATTGCAGATCATGAAGTTCCAGAGCACGTTAACCCAGCACATCATTTTTCAGCATTCGTTTATTGTTTTGGTGGTTTAACGTTTTTCGTAGTTGTTATTCAAATTTTATCAGGTATGTTTTTAACAATGTATTATGTACCAGATATCGAAAATGCATGGGAATCAGTTTACTATCTACAAACACAAGTTGCTCATGGACAAATTGTTCGTGGAATGCATCATTGGGGTGCGAGTGTTGTAATTGTAATGCTATTATTACATACAATGCGTGTGTTTTTCCAAGGAGCTTACAAGAAGCCACGTGAATTAAACTGGATGGTTGGAGTATTAATTTTCTTCGTCATGTTAGGTTTAGGTTTCACAGGTTACTTATTACCTTGGGATAACAAAGCTTACTTTGCTACACAAGTAGGACTTGAAATCGCAGAACAAGTACCATTTATTGGAACTTATTTAAAAACATTATTAGCTGGTGATCCAACGATTGTTGGAGCTCAGACGTTGACAAGATTCTTTGCAATTCATGTCTTCTTCTTACCAGGCGCACTATTTGGATTATTAGCAGCACACTTTATACTAATTCGTAGACAAGGTATTGCTGGACCATTATAAGAGGAGGGGAAAACTGTGAAGAGAGGTAAAGGTATGAAGTATGTCGGCGATTCACGTGTGAACGCTGAAAAGACTTCTCAAATACCCAAAGATTATTCAGAGTATCCAGGTCGTACAGAAGCTTTCTGGCCCAACTTCTTATTAAAAGAGTGGTTAGTTGGATCTGTCTTCCTAATTGGGTTTTTAAGTGTAACAATTGCTGCTCCATCACCATTAGAAGGATTAGCTGATCCTACGGATGCAGCATATATTCCATTACCAGACTGGTATTTCTTATTTTTATATGAGTTATTAAAATATGACTTTGCAAGTGGACCATATATTTTATTTGGTATTCTTGTATTACCAGGATTGGCATTTGGAGCACTTCTACTTGCTCCGTTCTTAGATAATGGACCAGGTAGAAGACCAGCAACACGTCCAGTCGCAGTAGGTATGATGTTATTAGGTTTATCAGCAACAATGTGGTTAACTTATGAGTCTGCAGCTGCTGTTGATTGGAAACAAATTGCAGAAGACAACAAGCCAATTCCAGAATCAGAACAAATGGAAATTGATATGGATGATCCAGGTTATGATGTTTATGCAAATAGTTGTTTAAGTTGTCATGGTGATTCATTAGAAGGTGGAGCTGCTGGTCCTACATTGATAGGAACAGAGTACTCAGGTGATGAAATCAAAGACATTGCAGTAAATGGTGTTGGAGATATGCCAGCTGACATGTTTGATGGATCAGATGAAGAACTAGACGATTTAGTTGAATTTATATTATCAGTCAATGAACAAGCGAATGAATAATATATAAAAAAGCACCTTGACCATTTATTGGTGAAGGTGCTTTTTTTATTATCAATTAAGAAATAGGTGATAATAATTAAAATCCAGTATTTATTAATCCAAAAAAACTTTTTAATCTTACTTTTTATAATTAATTTGATTGGAACAATTTATGGTTATTTCTGGTATGGAAGTCAATTAGCGATTACGCCAATTATTTTTATTCCGTTTGTGCCTGATAGTCCAACAGCAACTTTATTTTTCACACTATTTATTTTATTTTTTATATTTAATAAAAACATTCCATATATTGAAGCGTTAGCAGTTACTTCATTATTTAAATATGGTGTTTGGGCAGTTGTCATGAATTTATTAACATTAATTGTTAATGGTGAATTACCTTGGCAAGTTTATATGTTAATCGCATCTCATGCTGCTATGGCAATTCAGGGTTTATTGTATTTGCCATATTATAAAATTAAATTAAAGCATTTAACGGTTGCAGCTATTGTTTTATTACACAATGACATGATTGATTACGTTTTTGGTATGATGCCGATATATTCGTCTTTATCACTATATCAAAATGAGATTGGGTATTTTACATTTTGGCTATCAATTTTTACAATTTTATTAATTTATCATTTATTAAAAAAGTTTTCACGTGAGTAACTTTAATTGACCTTTACTGACTTATTGATTAAAATTAAATATATAAACGCATTATAAAGATAAGGAGGAATTATTATATGTCAATGGGTACTTTTATAATCTATATTGCAATCTTAATGATTGTCCCGCTATTTGCTCAAATGAAAGTTAAATCAACTTATAAAAAATATTCAAAAATAGCTACATCAAGTAGAAAAACAGGAGCACAAGTAGCTCAAGAGATATTAAATCAAAATGGACTTTATGATGTTAAAATTGAAGAAGTTCAAGGCACTTTAACTGACCATTATGATCCAAGAAGTAAAGTGGTAAGGCTCTCGACAAATAATTATCATGGTCATTCTATGGCATCATCTGCTGTAGCTGCACATGAAGTTGGGCATGCAATGCAAGATGCAGAGGAATATACGTTTCTTAAATTTAGAACAGCACTAGTTCCACTTGCTTCATTTGGTTCAAATAGTGCAATGTTTATTATCTTAGCAGGAATTATTTTTAGTGCTAATAATTTAATTGGTATTGGTGTTTTATTTATGTCATTTGCAGTGTTATTTCAATTAGTAACTCTTCCAGTTGAATTTAATGCTTCTTCTAGAGCAATGGATCAACTCGTATCTACAGGAATAATTGTAAACGCTGAAGAACGCGATACAAAAAAAGTATTAAATGCAGCAGCACTTACTTACGTAGCAGCAGCACTTGTAGCAGTCGCAGAATTAATGCGATTTCTACTAATATTTTTAAATAATAGAGATTAATTAAAGGACTGATAAGGGCGACCTTCTAAAAGCTTAAATTCAAAAAGCTTTTAGAAGAAATCAACCAATATTCAGTCCTTTTAATTGTTTAATGGATTTTTATTATCATCTAATGTAAAACCAACCCCTAGAACTTCATGGACACTTGTGAATGTAATAAATGCATGAGGATCAATATCTTGAATGGTATTTTTTAATCTCATTATTTCATTTTTAGGTACAACACAGTAAAGTATTTTATGGACATTCTTAGTATATCCACCTGTTCCATCAATAATAGTTACGCCTCGTTCAAGGTTTTTAGTTATACTGTTTGCTATTTGACTGTTTTTTGTAGAAATAATCATGGCACCTCTAGCAGCATATGCACCTTCCTGCATGAAATCAATGATTCTTGCCCCGATATAAACAGCAACTAAGGTATACATACCTTCTACATATTCTAAGTAAGTAATAATTGAAGTAGAAATGACCATCAAATCAAAAATAAACATTGATTTACCTATACTCCAGTCTAAATATTTATGAACTATACGAGCGATAATATCAACACCACCCGTAGTACCTCCATTTCTAAATACGATACCAAGACCAACACCAATAAATGCACCAGCAAATAGAGCTGCAAGTGTCATATCAGAATGCAAAGGAATATCTAGAGAGTATACTTGAAATATTTCTAAAAATAGCGAGACACTTAAAGTACCTATAATAGTATAAATAAACGTGTTTTTCCCTAAATATTTAAATCCTATAAAAAATACAGGTAAGTTTAATACAATATTAGAAATTGCAGGATTTATTTCCCATAAAAAATATAATAAAAGTGTAATACCAGTAAATCCACCTTCACCTAAATTATTTTGCATATTAAAATGAACGATACCAAAAGAAAAAATAGCAGATCCCAAAATTATAAATAAAGTGTTTTTTATTTTAATACCATTTAAAATATGAGTTCACATCCTTTAAGAATTATAGTTTATTAGGTATAATCAATTTAGTCATCTAAAATTATAAACGATAGTATACATTTATCAAGTTGAAATATAAAAGACTTTAATAAATAAATGAGTATTCGTTTTATTGCATGTTATAATAGACGATAAAGTTTAAAATATATAAATGGAGTGATTATGTATGTCAATTAAAATAATTCTTGCTGGACCCCGTGGTAAAATGGGAACATCAGCAGTGAATATGATTTTAAACAATGAAAAATTTGAACTTGTAGCTTGTTTAGACCATCGTAATGATAATAAAAAACTATCTGATATCTTACCACAATTTAATAAAGAAGTACCTATCTACACAGATATGGAACAACTATTTAAAGAAGTGTCTGCAGATGTTTTTGTTGATTTAACGATACCTGAAGTAGGCTATAAACACACATTAGCTGCATTAGAAAATAATTTACGTCCTGTAGTTGGTACATCAGGATTTTCTAACGAACAAATTGACACATTATCTAAATTAGCTAAAGAAAAGAAATTAGGTGGTATTATTGCGCCTAACTTTGCTATTGGTGCCGTTTTAATGATGGAGTTTTCAAAGCAAGCTGCAAGGTATTTTCCAGATGTAGAAATTATTGAAAAACATCATGACAATAAAGTTGATGCGCCATCAGGAACAGCCATGAAGACATTAGAATTAATTAAAAATGAAAGAATAGAAAAATCTCAAGGACATCCTGAAGAATTTGAAATTATTAAAGGTGCTCGAGGTGCTGAATCTGAGGGAGTGCATGTACATAGTATTCGTTTGCCAGGATTAGTTGCTCATCAAGAAGTTATTTTTGGTGGGAAAAGTCAATTATTAACAATTAAACATGATTCATTCGATAGAGAATCTTTCATGGATGGAATAGCACTATCAATAAATGCTGTCTTAGATTTAGAAGAATTAGTGTATGGTTTAGAACATATTTTATAGAGTAAAGGATGACAGCATATGATGAAAATTGGAATTACATGTTATCCATCAGTTGGTGGATCAGGTATAATAGCAACAGAATTAGGAAAACTTTTAGCTGAAGCAGGAAATGAGATCCATTTCATAACATCAGGTATGCCTTTTAGGTTGGATTGTATAAAGCCTGAAATATATTATCATGAAGTTGAAATAAGTTATTATCCTGTATTTAAACATCCACCATATGATTTGGCCTTAGCTGCTAAAATGGCTGAAGTTATTGATCGTGAAAAATTAGATATACTTCATGTACACTATGCTATGCCTCATGCAATAAGTGCAATTCTTGCAAAAGATATAGCAAAACATGATGTTAAAATAATCACTACACTACATGGAACGGATATTACAGTTTTAGGAATGGACAAAACTTTCAAACCAATGATTAAATATGGAATAGATAAATCTGATAAAGTAACGGCTGTTTCTCAAAACTTAGCAGATCAAACTAAAAAAGTTTTAGAAGTAGATAGAGAAATTGATGTCATTTATAATTTTATTAATGACCAAGACTATTATAAAAAAGATCGTGAATATTTAAAACCACACTATGATATTGCTAGTGACGAAAGAGTAATTATTCATATATCTAATTTTAGAAAAGTAAAACGGATTCAAGATGTTATTAAAACATTTGCTAAAATACAAAATAAAGTAAAATCTAAGCTCATATTAGTCGGAGATGGACCAGAATCACCAACTGCTTTTGATATGGTAGACAAATTAAATATAAACGACAAAGTGATATTTTTAGGGCGGCAAAAAAATATTAGTGATTTATTATCTATTTCTGATTTACTTTTGTTAATGTCAGAACAAGAAAGTTTTGGTTTAGTTATCTTAGAAGCTATGGCAAGTGAAGTGCCAACAATAGGAACTAATGTTGGCGGCATTCCCGAAGTAATAAACCATAATGAAACCGGATATTTAGTAGACTTAGGGGATACAAATAAAGCTGCTGATTATGCTATCAATTTGTTAAAAGATTCAAATAAACTTAGTAAAATGAGTCAATTAGCCTATGAAAGAAGTAAAACAAAATTTCATTCAACTACAATTGTAAATCAGTATTTAGAACTATATAAATCAGTATTAAATAATAAATAGGAGACCTATAAATGTCAGATCAATCATTTAAAGATGCGTACGCTCTTATTAAAAAAATAAAAAAGCATGGTTTTCAAGCTTATCTTGTTGGTGGTTGTGTTCGTGATTATTTATTAAATAAAAACGTAAACGATATTGATATTACAACATCGGCTTTCCCAGAGGATATTAAAACTATTTTTAAAAAAGTAATTCCAGTAGGAATCGAACATGGAACAGTTATTGTCAGATATAATCAAGTATCTTATGAAGTGACGACATTTAGAAATTTATTAAATAATGATCATATAGATGATACGGCGAATCTATTTGCTGATTTAAGTAAAAGAGACTTTACTATCAATGCGATAGCAATGGATGAATTCGGGGAAACAATTGATATTTTTAATGGAGAAACAGATCTTGCAAATCAAATTATAAAAACAGTTAATTCTCCTTATAATCGTTTTATGGAAGATCCTCTGAGAATCATAAGAGCATTAAGGTTCGTTAGTCAATTAAATTTTGATATTGAACCTGCTACACTTAAAATGATGAGTGAGTTAAAAAGTGAGTTAAAACATGTATCAGTTGAACGAATTACAGCAGAAATAGCAAAGTTCTTTAGTGGGTCTTATATAAATAAAGGTTTAAATTATTTAAAAGAAACAGAAATATACACAGAATTACCTATTTTTAAAGAAAATCATAATTTTATTGAGCAATTATCTGAAGATATCCACCCATTTAAACTCTTTAGTGAAATAATAAGTTATTATTATTTAATCAATGAAACTATCACTGTAAATCACTGGATAAATGCCTGGAAACTATCTAATACAACCAAAAATGAATCTCTTAATTTAATCAAAGCACTTAAAGATTATGAAATAAATGGTCTCAATGCATTATTACTTTATCACTTAGATATTAAATTAATACATTCTTTTGTAAAAGTAGTAAATATGTATTATAACGATAAATTAATTGCGGAAGATTTATTATCACAAAAACAGCTTTTATCTATTAATTCTCGAAAAGAATTAAATATAAACGGTAATGATATTATTAAATTATTCCCAGATTTAGATAAAGGAAAATGGATTAATGAAATAATAGAAGATGTCGAAAAAGCGGTACTTTATAAACAATTAAAAAATGATAATCAAAAAATAAAGGAATGGATTAAATGCAATCGACAAGAAATAAATTAATTGAAATATTATCTGAGAGTTCACAAAAAAATGATTATATATCAGGTCAATTACTTTCAGAAAAACTTGGTATTTCAAGAAGTGCTATTTGGAAACATATGAATGAACTAAAAAAAGACGGATATATTATTGAAGGCGTGTCTCGTAAAGGATATAAAATTATTAGCTTTACAAATAAACTAAGTGAAAACACAATTAAATGGGGATTAGAAACGAATTGGTTAGGCCATCATATCATTCACAAAGAATCAGTATTATCGACTCAAAAAATAGCTCATATATCTGCTTTAGAAGGAGCTGAACATGGAACAATTGTTATCGCTGATGAACAAACGAGTGGAAAAGGTAGAGCCGATCGATCATTTCATTCAAAAAAAAATGAAGGCATTTGGATGAGCATCATTTTAAGACCCGAAATATTACCTTATGATGCTCCACAACTTACACTTTTAACAGCGACAGTTTTAGCACAAGTACTAGATGATTATAATGGTATTACGCCACAAATTAAATGGCCAAATGATATTTTAATAAACGGGAAAAAAGTTGCAGGCATATTAACAGAAATGCAAGCTGAACAAGATAAAGTATTATATATAATTATAGGAATAGGTCTTAATGTAAATCAATCATTAAAAAGTTTTCCAGAGGAATTACATTCTAAAGTAACCTCATTAAGTATAGAAACTGGTACAATCTTAAATATGACAGATCTTATTCAACAAATTATTAAGTCATTTGAAGAAAAGTTTGATTCATATTTAGAACAAGGATTTCCAAATATAAAAACAACTTGGGAAAAGTATGGTTTTAAAATTAATGAAATACTTGAAATAACAACAAGTAAAGAAACATGGCAAGGTAAATTTCTAGGCATTGCTGAAGATGGCGCACTTTTGGCCGAAAGATATCAAGGGAAAGTTGAAAAGGTGTATTCAGCAGAAATATCATGGTTTCAATAGGAGGAATCTATTCAAATGTTAATGAACAAAGATTTTTTAAAAATGAAAGCTAATGATGAAAAAATTGTTATGATTACAGCTTATGATTATCCGTCAGCAAAACAAGTTGAAGAAGCAAATGTCGATATGATTTTAGTAGGAGACTCTCTAGGAATGGTTATGTTAGGATACCAATCAACTACAGAAGTCACAATCGATGATATGACACATCATGCAAAAGCAGTAAGACGCGGAGCTCCAAATACATTTATCATAGTTGATATGCCATTTATGTCATACCATGGATCCATTGATCAATCAATTAATAATGCACGCAAAGTATTTCAAGAATCAAATGCTCAAGCACTTAAATTAGAAGGTGCTTCTTTGGAGATATTAGAATTAATAAGACGTTTAACTGATGGTGGTATACCGGTTGTAGGTCATCTAGGGCTAACACCTCAAACCTTTAATGTCTTAGGAGGATATAAGGTACAGGGAAATGACTCTCAAGCGTCCCATGAAATTTTATAACAAGCTCAACAACTTGAAAATAGTGGAGCTCAAGCTTTAGTTTTAGAGTGTATTCCAAAAGAACTTGCTAAAATTATAACTGAAACTCTTTCTATACCAGTCATAGGGATTGGTGCAGGTATGGATTGTAATGGTCAAGTTCTTGTTTATCATGATATTTTACAATATGGTGTAGACAGATTGCCTAAATTTGTTAAACCATATGCAAACTTTAATGAAGAAGGTAAAAAAGGTATCGAAACATACGTATCAGAAGTTAGAGATAAATCATTCCCTTCAGAACCATTTACTTATGAAATTAAAAATATAAAAGATTTACCGAAATAATAAGGTAGGTTATAACATGAAAATAATTGATAATTTAAAAGAAATGAATCAAGAAATTTTAAAACATAAAAATAAAACTATCGGCTATGTTCCCACGATGGGTTTTTTACATGATGGACATTTATCACTAATTAAAGAATCGGTCAAAGAAAATGAACTAACAATATTAAGTATTTATGTCAATCCGCTTCAGTTTGGGCCAAATGAAGACTATGAAACTTATCCAAGAGATGCTGAACGTGATAAACAGTTAGCTAAGGAAAATGGTGTAGACATTATATTTATGCCAACAAATGATGTCATGTATCCTAAACCTTTAACATTTTCGCTGAAGGTAACACAAAAAACGGATGTTCTTTGCGGAAAAGATAGACCAGGTCATTTTGATGGTGTAGTAACGGTGTTATTAAAATTATTTAATATTATTCAACCTAAAACTGCTTATTTTGGAATGAAAGATGCTCAGCAACTTGCTATTGTTTATTCGTTTGTGGAACAATTTAATATACCTGTTACTATCAAAGGATTAGAAACAATTCGTGAAGATTCAGGCATTGCTAAAAGTAGTCGTAATGTCTATTTAACAGAAAAAGAAAAAAATTTAGCAAAAGCAATACCTGAAAGTTTAATGTATGGTGCTGATTTAATTAAGTCAAAAGCATATAATGCAACTGAAGTATTAGAAAAAGTTAAGAAAAAATTTTTATCTACAGAAAATGAAAATTATGAATATTTAGAATTGCTTAGTTTTCCTGACCTTGAAAAAATAACTGAGCTAAATTCAACAGTCATTATCGCAATGGCAGTTAAGTATAAAAAGGCTAGATTAATTGATAATTTAATTATTGATCAAAATGGAAATATACTAACTAATTTTAATTAGGGGATGAATGAATTGATAAGAACTATGATGAAGTCAAAAATACATTGTGCAACTGTGACAGAAGCAAATCTTAATTACGTAGGAAGTATTACGATAGACGAAAATTTACTTGAAGAAGTAGATATTTTAGCGCATGAAAAAGTTCAAATAGTTAATAATAATAATGGTGAAAGATTTGAAACTTACGTTATACCTGGTGAGCGAGGATCAGGTGTAATTTGTCTAAATGGAGCAGCTGCAAGATTAGTACAAAAGGATGACATTGTTATTATTATTGCATATGCTCAAGTAGCAGAATCAGAACTAACAACATTCAAACCTAAAGTAGCACTTGTTGATAAAAATAATCGACTAGAAAAAATGATTGATCAAGAACCGCCATTAACAAAAGTTACACAGTTAAATTAATTCACAAAGTGAGGAAAATATATGTCTAAATATGTTGTCTTAGATTTAGAGACAATTTACTTACCTGAAAAAAAAATAAATAAAATTATAGAGATTGGATTTTTAATTATTCATAACGATAAAATTGTCCAAAAGTTTACGCAATTAATTAATCCAGGTGAGAAAATTAATCATTTTGTTGAAAATTTAACATCTATTACAAATAAAGAAATTAAATCGGCGCCTTTTTTTGAAGATGTTTATCAAGAATTTATTCCGTTATTTAAAAATCACATCATTGTTGCACACCAAGCTCAATTAGATATGAAAACAATAAACGATGAATTAAATTTGATTCAACAAAATGCGTTAGAAAATAAAACGATTGATACAGTTGAATTAAGTAAAATCCTATTACCGGAAGAAGCATCATATAAATTAACTGATTTAGCTAAAAGCCTTAATATTAAATTTGATGCGCATAATGCACACCGTGCATTAGCTGATGCAGAAATGACTGCTCATTTATTTTTGATGTTAAAACATAAATTAATCAATTTGCCTAAAAACACACTCTATCATTTGCAACAATTATTACCATATCTTATATCAGATATTGATCATTTCTTTAGTGATTTAAATAATATTGATGATAATAACGAGGTATATAATTACTACAATGACTTACCTTTTCTAAAACCAACTCGTTTTATAAAGACAAAACAAAAATTAATTGATTATGAGTCATTTTTAAGAAGTGTTTATGCTAGCAATGGGTTATTTAATAAGTTATCTAAACATTATCATTATAGAGAAGGTCAAGTAAAAATATCTGCAGAAATAAACAAATTATTTAATCAAAAAAATCATGGTTTGATTGAAGCTGCAACAGGGATAGGTAAATCAATTGGTTATTTAATTCCATCAATTTATCAGTCTGTTCAAACGAACGAAAGAGTTGTGATCAGCACATATACAACACATTTGCAATCACAGCTTATGTATCAAGATATAGAAAACTTAAAAGAGATTTTACCGTTTTCTTTTAATGTGCAAATATTAAAAGGAAGGAAACATTATTTGGATTTAAAACGTTTTTATCGATTTTTAAAAAATAAGCGTAATGATACATATCCACTTGTGATACTTAAAGCGAAAATAATTGTTTGGATTACTGAAACAGAAACAGGTCAATTTTCCGATTTAAATATCGAGCCAAATATGGAAAAGTACTTATTTGAAATTGAAACATTAAATAAAGAAAATCCGAATTCTTATTATTACTTTGCTTATCATAAATCATCAACAGCTGATCTTATTTTAATTAATCATGCTTTACTTATAGCTGATCTAAATTCAAATCAAAAACTTATACCTGATTTTAAAAATTTAATTATTGATGAGGCTCATCAATTTAAAAATTTAATTATTGAACAAGAAAATTTATTATTATCGAGTAACAATTTTATTCCTTTTATAAAGTATTTAATTAGTTTGACTGATTATGAAGAAGTTAAAATGTTATTAAATGAAATATTGTCTGTTAGCGAAAATTTATTCAATTATGCTCAGTTAGAAAAAAAAGAAGAAAACAAATATCTGTTTACTAGTAATTCACAAACTATTGAAGTGAAGCATCAAATAAATGAAGACTTAAATACAATTTACGGTTACATTGTATTAAGCATAAATAAACTAATAAAAGAAAATGAAGTAGAAAAATTAATTATTAATCAATTAACTAACTATCAATATAAATTAGAAAATATTATTGATAATCTGAAAAATAATCTATCTCTATTTATGACTTTCACTAAAATAAAAAATAATATTGTAGAATGGTTTATGTATAGTCAAAGCGAGCAATCTAAAAATAATTTATTAACAGAATTATATAAGGAGAAAAATTCTGTTGTTTATTTAAGTGCAACATTAACGATTAGAGATCGCTTTAATTATATGTTGGACAAGTTAAAATTAAGCGAAGATACATATACGTTGAAATTAACGACACCGTTTAATTTAAATGAACAAACAAGATTAATAGTCCCTACAGATTTCCCTTCTATAAAAGATGAAAAAAATTATTTAGCTGCTTTAAGTGAATTAGTCTTTTCAATAAATGAATTATCAAAAGGGCGGATTTTAATACTTTTTACTTCATACGAAATGTTAAAAGCAACATATCATTTATTAACAGAATTTTTAAATGATGAAACATTATTGTTAGCACAGGGAGTTACTCATCACAATCGTGAACAATTAATTTATGAATTTAAAACAAAACAACCTGCAATTTTATTAGGAACTGCTTCATTTTGGGAAGGTATCGATTTAAAGGGTGATTTGTTATCATGTCTTATAATGACACGTTTACCATTTCAACATATTAATCAACCTATCTTTAAAGTAGAAGCTGAAAGAATTAAAAATATGAATCAAAATGCCTTTTTTGAATATGCTTTACCAGAAGCCGTTTTAAAATATAGACAAGGAATTGGCCGGTTAATTCGAAATGAAAAAGATCGAGGAATTATTTTTGTATTAGATAATCGTCTAAAAACATCAAATTATAAAAAGTTTTTTGTTGAATCGATTAGTCCAATAAAAACGAATTATTATAGTACAAAAGAAATGATAGAAGAAGTTGAAAATTGGATTTAAATCAATTTAGAATTCATTTAGCTGTGTTATAATGAATATTGAGCAAGAATTAAAATATAAAAGTAGTGATAACGCATGAATCAAACAAACACTCAACTGTATAAAAATATATTCGTCACAATTATATTAATTATTTTTATTATATTAATTATTGGGGTATTATCTTACATGTTAAATATTGAGAAAAAATATTCAGAATCATTTAACCAAACGAAGCAAAAAGTTTTGGATGATACAGAAATGACCACTATAACGAATATGTATTCTTTTCAAGAGTCTGAATTTTATCATATCTTTTTAGGTGAAAATGAATCAAAAGATAATTTGATATCTGTAGTTCAATTTGATAAAGAAAATGCAAACCCGATTGATGAAATTAAAACATATGATCGAACAGACTTTATATCTCAAAAATCCATTTTAGATAAATGGGCAGAAACGTGTGATCGTTGTGAATTTATAAATATTCAACCCGCTATTATAGATGACACTTTACTATGGGAAATTAGTTATAATGATGTTGAAAATGATTATGTATTAGCGTATTATTTAATGACTGATGGGCAAGAATTTGAAAGTTTAAAGTTTAAAAGAAATTTTAAATAAAAGGAGTTTATAAACTATGAAATTATCAAAAAGAGTTGCTGAATTAACACCATCATCTACTTTAGCTATTTCAGCTAAAGCTAAAGAATTAAAGGACGAAGGACATGATGTAATTGGTTTAGGTGTAGGTGAACCAGATTTTAATACACCTGATTATATTATTCAAGCAGCAAAAGATGCAATGGATTCAGGTTATACAAAATATACGCCATCAGGTGGAATCTTACCTTTAAAAGAAGCGATTGTAGAGAAGTTAAAAAACGATCATAATTTAGAGTATGAAACAAGTAATATTATTGTGACAACAGGAGCTAAATATGCTTTGTTTGGATTATTTCAGTCAATTATTGATGAAGGTGATGAAGTGATTGTTCCAACGCCTTACTGGGTAAGTTATCCCGAGCATGTTAAATTAGCAGGAGGTACACCAGTATTTGTTGAAGGACTTGAAGAAAATGAGTTTAAAATAACGAAAGAACAGCTAGAAGCTTCAATTACTGATAAAACTAAGGCACTTATTATTAATTCTCCAAGTAATCCAACAGGAATGATGTATTCAAAAAATGAATTATTAGCTTTAGGTGAAGTATGCATTAAACATAATATTATGATTGTTTCTGATGAAATATATGAATCGCTAGTTTACACAGATGATAAGCACGTATCAATAGCAGAACTTAGCCAGGAATTAAAAGATTTAACAGTCGTGATAAATGGTGTAAGTAAATCACATGCTATGACAGGTTGGCGGATTGGATATGCAGCTGGTCCTAAAAAAATTATTCAAGCGATGACTAATCATGCATCTCATGCAACGTCTAATCCAACGTCTATCGCACAATATGCTGCTCTAGCAGCTTATACAGTGCCAAATGATACTTTAAAAAACATGAGAACTATTTTTTCAGAACGTTTAAATAAATTTTATGAATTGATTTCCAATATTAAAGGAATTCATTGTATTAAGCCAAAAGGAGCATTTTACTTATTTCCCAATGTCAGTGAAGCTGTAAAATTAAATGGATTTAATACAGTAGAGGAATGGGTAGAAGCACTATTAGAAGAAGAGAAGGTTGCTTTAGTTCCAGGCGGTGGATTTGGAGCTCCAAATAATGTGAGACTTTCTTATGCAACTTCAATGGAGCAATTAGAAGAAGCTGCTAAAAGAATTAATCGTTTTGTTAATAATAATTTAGTTTAATTCTGATAAATCCCAGGTATTTTACCATGGGATTTATCTGTGTTACAAAAGGAATGAGGATGTCATGAAAAAAAATGTGTTTGAAGAAATTTTATTAAACCAAATAAATATACCAATTAATTTATTGAAAAATTATAAGCATATTGGTTTAAATGAAGAGGAATTAGCAGTTATCCTTCAAGTTTACCGGTATTTATATGAAGGTAATAGTTTTCCAACACCCAATGAAATAGCTGGAAATTTAACATTTAATGTTGAAAAATGTATTGAGATATTAAAAAATTTAATGCAAAAAAACTTTTTAACAATTGAAGAATCAAATAAAGATTACAATAAATTAAGTGAATCTTATAGTTTAAATCCTTTATGGGAAAAGTTATATATGGAAGTGTTAAAAGCTGATAAAGAAGAAATAGAAGACGGCTCGTCTATATTTATTTTATTTGAACAAGAATTTGGTCGTCCATTATCACCTTTTGAAATAGAAACAATTACTGTTTGGTTAGATGAAGATGTGATTAAACCCTCGTTAATAAAAGCGGCCTTAAGAGAATCAGTTTTAATGGGTAAATTAAATTTTAGGTATATCGATAGAATCTTAAGAGAATGGCAAAGAAAAGGTATTAAATCTGTTGAAGAAGCAAGAGAAGCAAGTAAACCATTTCATAAAAATCAACCACAAAAAACTTATAAAAAAGAAAAAAGAGATACTTCAATTTATTATAATTGGCTAGAAGGAGAATAATTTGTGTTAAATAAAAAGGAAATTAGACGTAGCCTAGATGTGATGGCAAAAATGTATCCTGATGCTACTATTGAACTAAACTTTTCTAATCCACTTGAACTAGTTATTGCTGTATTATTATCAGCACAAACTACAGATATTAATGTGAACCGTGTTACACCAGGTCTTTTTAAAGAATTTAAAACGCCTGAAGATTATTTATCTGTACCAGTTGAAGTGATTGAGGATCATATAAAATCAATTGGATTATTTCGAACAAAAGCAAAAAACATACAAAAATTAGCTCAAACACTAATTGATGATTTTGATGGAGAAGTACCACGCACACGTGAAGGCTTAGAATCTTTAGCAGGAGTTGGTCGAAAGACAGCAAATGTTGTTTTATCGGTTGGTTTTGGTATTCCAGCGATTGCGGTAGATACCCATGTTGAACGGGTTGCTAAAAGATTAGCCTTTTGTCGTTGGAAAGATAATGTTAGACAAGTTGAAGAAACTTTAATGAAAAAAATACCTAAAGAAGAATGGAGTGTTACTCACCATAGACTAATATTTTTTGGTCGTTATCATTGTAAAGCAAGAAATCCAGAATGTCCGTCATGTGAATTGCTTGATATTTGCCGTGAAGGAAAAAAAATCATGAAGAAAAGACAAGTTAAATAATTTGCAATAAACATAAAATAGACAACATGCATTATATCTAGCATGTTGTCTATTTTTAATGAATATATTATATAAATTTATTAAAAGTAGTTAATTTTAAAAAATTAATGTGTTAAACTAAACTATAGTTTAACGAAGTAAATAAATAAACTTAATTAAAAAATAAAATTCTTATTGTAATTTAAACAATTATATGGAGGTAATATCTTGAGTGGTTTTATAGGCTATATATTAAATGAAAAAATTCAAACAGATGATAATGAAATAAAAGATTTAAATGAAAAAATGAATCAAATTAAACATCGTGGAACAAAAGAAGGTATATATACAGATGATTACATACGTGTCGGTTCCAGAAATTTAACAACACTGACTAAGGAAGTTAATCACCAACCATTATCTGCTGAAAACGGCAGATATTATATAGTATTTGATGGTGTTATTTACAACTATCTTGAACTAAAAAAACAACTTCAAGATAAAGGATATACATTTAAAACAAAAACAGATACTGAAGTACTATTAACACTTTATATAGATAAAAAAGAAAAAGCTTTAAATGATTTAAGAGGTATGTTTAGTTTTGTTATTTGGGATAAACAAGAGAATGAACTTTTTGGAGCACGTGATACTTTCGGTATAAAACCATTTTATTTTTTAGAAAATAACCATGCATTATACTTTGCATCAGAAAAAAAGAGTTTAACAAATTTAGATGAGCAAAATGTTAACTTAGAAGGTTTGCAATATTATTTAAGTTATCAGTATGTACCTGAACCTTATACGCTACATAAAAACATTATGAAATTAAAACCTGGTAATTTTTTCAAAAAAAGCCCAGGAAAACCTATGCAGATTGAATCTTATTCAGAGTTAGCATTTAAACCAAAATTAACTTCTGAATCACAACAAATACAAAAAATTCAAGATGTCCTACGTGAATCAGTGCATTTACACATGCAAAGTGAAGTACCTTTAGGTGCATTTTTATCTGGAGGAGTTGATTCAAGTGCAATCGTCGCATTCGCAAAAGAAGTTAAACCAGATATACAAACATTTACGGTAGGTTTTGAAAGAGAAGGTTTTAGCGAAATTGATATTGCTAAAAATACAGCAGAACAATTAGGTGTTAGTAATCACCACTATTATGTCAGCCCTGAAGAATTTATCAAAGAACTACCTCAAGTAATAAAGTATATGGATGATCCAGTTGCTGATCCTGCTTCAGTTCCATTATATTTTGCTGCACGTGAGGCAAGTAAGCAAGTAAAAGTTGTCTTATCAGGAGAAGGTGCAGATGAATTATTTGGTGGCTATAATATCTACCGAGAACCAAGTGCATTAAAAGGATTTAATTATATACCAAAACAAATGCAAAAAATGCTAAAATATTTAATAAAAAACTTTCCAGAAGGAATGAAAGGTAAAAGCTTTATTGAGCGTGGTACGACACCATTAGAAGATCGTTTTATGGGTAATGCTAAAATATTTACTGAATTAGAAAAAGAAAAAATATTAGTGAATTATCAATCAGAATATCATTATAAAAATATAACGAAACCTTTATATGCTAAAATAACTGATTATCCTGATGTTCATAAGATGCAATATATTGATTTACATACATGGGCAAGAGGAGATATCCTTGTTAAAGCAGATAGAATGTCTATGGCACATGGGTTACAATTGCGATCTCCATTTATAGATAAAGAAGTATTTAAAATAGCATCAGAATTATTACCTGAACAAACAATTGCGAAAGGTACAACAAAATATATCTTACGTAAAGCTTTGGAAGGTGTAGTGCCAAATTCAGTAATGTATAATAAAAAATTAGGATTCCCAGTGCCGATTAGACATTGGTTAAAAAATGAACTGTATGATTGGGCTAAAAACATTATAAAAAACAGTGAAACAGACGAATTAATTCATAAATCATATGTTCTTAACTTACTTGACAAACATCAAAAAAATCAATCTGATCATTCACGCGAAATATGGGTTATTTTAGTGTTTATGGTGTGGTACGAACAAAACATTTCATTAAATTAATCTTTTGAATTTTAAAATAGTATTATAAAACCCCTAAAACTAATATACTAGTTTTAGGGGTTTTATATTGAATCATTCATTTTCATTACTTGTTGATTTATCTTCATTTTTTGGGCTTTCTTTGGCAGGTTCTTGGCTTTTATTTTCATTATTTTCTGTTGGTTTATCTATAGTATCATTAGTTGGCTTTTCAACTGGTTCATTTGACTCTTCTGTATTATTTTGATCATTTTTGGTCTCATTGTCTTCTGGGTTTTCGTTGTCTTTTGAATCTTGTTCGTTTGATTCTTCTTTAGAATCATCAACATCTTCTTCTTTAGAATCATCAACATCTTCTTCTTTAGATTCTTCTTCAGGTTCTTCAACAGGTTCCTCTTGATTTTCTTGATCATTTTCTTCAGGCGTTTCGATAGGAGCCTCTTCATCTGTATCTGTTGGGTCATCCGGTTTTTTTGAATCATTTTGTGAATCTTCTGTAGGTTCATTTATGTTAGTAGTAACAGATACAGTCTCTGGTTTACTTTTAGTACCATCTTCTCCAATTGCAATGACTTGAATAGTATATTTTGCATTTTTTTCAACGGGTGAAATGGTTGTTTGCGTATTAGATGTTGCATCTACTTTTTTCATAGAATTATTATTGATAGCTGAACTAACATCAAACCTAGCATTTGAATCGTTATGTGACCAAGTAACATTAATACTATTATTTGATTCATTATAAGTAGCTGAGAGATTATTAACACTCGAATATAATTTATCTTTAGCAACTGCACTTGTTTTAGGTTCTGTTCCTTTCACAAATAATTCTTTAGTACTGTTTAAACCTGGTGATGCAGCTTTTGGTGGATTTGAACCTTTGACAACATCAACTTCTATAACAGAATCTGGTTTTTTAAAGTTAGGTGTATCAATATCTTTTGATAAATCAGCCATTAAATTTTTAAATATAAATAAAGGAATCTGTGTTTGAGAATCAGGCATTATTCTATTGTTTTCATCATACCCAGCCCAAACAGCTATAGTATATTTACTTGTATAGCCTGCAAACCAAGCATTATTTGCTCCTGCTTTATCTTCAAGGTTTGTTGTACCTGTTTTTCCAACCACATCTAATCCTGGAATATTAGCGTTTTTTCCTGTTCCTTCAGTGATAGCGGTTTTTAACATATCAGTTATCATATACGCTGTATAATCTTCCATTACGGGGTTAGAATCAGGCGTTAAATCAATGATTGTTCCATCAGGATATTCTATCCTAGTCACAGTATAAGGTTCGGTATAAATACCTTCATTACCAAAAGCGCTATATGCTCCAGCAAGTTCATAAGGAGTTACGTTTGTTTCAGTACCTCCAATAGAATCTCGAGGGTCTAAAACCTCACTTGCATAATTAATGCCTATGCTTGTTCCAAATTCGTGTACACGTTTAGAACCAATTTCCTCAAAGGTTTTTGCAGCAGGTACATTATAAGATTTAGCTAAAGCTTCACGCATAGAAAGTGTTCCATGATGTCTTCTGTCAAAATTTCTTATTTCATTACTAGATCCTTTAGGGAAGAACGTTTCGTCTTTTATTTGCTGATGGGTAGACCATTTTTCATATTCAATAGCAGGACCATAGGCAGCTATTGGTTTCATAGTTGAACCAGCTTGTCGAGTTAGTTCAGTAGCATAATTCATACCACCTATATTTTCATTATTACGATTTCCACCTATAGCTCTAACTGCACCAGATTCGTTATCTACTACAGATAGACCAGCATTTAGGTCATTATCTTGATAAGGTATAGGATTATCAGCTCGATCAGATAATAAAAATTCGACATATTCTTGTGCGTCTGTATCTAGCGTTGTATAAATTTTTAATCCATCTGTATTAATATCAGTACCATCTAACTTTTCTTTGATTTCTTTTTCAACTTGTTGAACAAAACCATCATGTAAACGAGCAACAGGTTTTTGTTCTGTTAAAGTTGAAGTGATATCAATATCACGTGCTTCGTCTGCTTCAGCTTGTGATATTTTATTATGTCTTACCATTAATTTTAAAACAGTGTCTACACGGCCTTCCATTAAATCAGGTCTTTCATAAGGATTATAAGCCGTTGGTCGCTGTGGTAATCCTGCAAGCATTGCTGATTCGATTAATGTTAATTCATGCAAGTCTGTCTTACCAAAATAGATTTCAGATGCTTTAGCAACACCATAAGCATTATTACCATAAAAAATTTTATTTAAATACATTTCTAAAATTTCTTCTTTAGAATATTCTCTTTCTAATTTCATAGCTAACCATTGTTCTTGAACTTTTAATTTAATTGACTTTTCAGGAGTTAGAAAATAATTTTCTACCACTTGTTGTGTAATAGTACTTGCACCTTCAGAACCAAAACCATTAACGATATTAGCTTTAATAGCACCAAATATTCTACGAAAATCTATTCCAGGATGTTCAAAAAAACGTGAATCTTCAGTCGCGATAACAGCTTGAACTAAATTGTCTGGCAAATCTTCATAAGAAACTTTTTTTCGCTTTTCAGCTCCACCTCGATCTGTAACAAATTCATCATTCATATCATATATTTCTGAGACAAATGGATCAGCTAATTTGTCAGGATCTAATTTGGGAGCAGTAAAAATATAATATGAAAACAAAATAGTTACACCAACAGCAATGATCAATATAGCAATGAAAAGAATTTGAATAATTTGTTTGAATAATGATTTTTGTTTATGTTTTTTTACATCGTGTCTGCGTGATGTTCTTGTTGTGTTATTATTCATTTATCAAAAACCTCCAATCAAAAATATAATTTATCAACAATCGGTAAATAATCAATACGAGCTGTATATTTAAATGGAATTAAAAAACCATTATTTTTAATATACTGATATGTTAATGATTTACGTCCACCATTAAATTGTTTATTCCAAATATCTATAAGTTTTTTTGAATCAAGTAAATATGTTTCATCAAATTGTGTAAATTTAATGATAAAAAAAGCAATACCACCATGATCAATAATTTGTTGCATATGACTTATTTGATGTTCATGGATATTACTAAAAGGAAATGATGTTGTATTTTTTGTTTCTTTTGCTTCAAAATCTATATATCTTTGTCGATAAATACCGTTGTAATCTGTAGTCGATGCTTGTTTAAAATAAGCTTCTGTGATTACGGCAGCACTTCTCTTGGGATAGTGAACATTTACAATTTGAACAGGTGTTGGTTTTTTATGAATAATAGCTAAATTTTGATTTAAATAATATTCATTTGTCAGATTAATATCTTCTTCCAATGTCATACCACGATTAGTATAGTTTGTTTTTTTTCGGTTAATACTTGGTTTAACACCTGATGGATAATTCATTTTAATACTCCTAACATAATAAATTTTTACAATCTTCAATACCTTTATTATAACGTATATTAAAAAAAGAAGCACTTAGATCTCATAGATTAAGAAGTAACACTTGGATTCATAGGTAGATACTGGTATCTTTAAAGTATTCTAATAGTAATAAAGGATTGATTAAATGACTAAAACAAAAGAATTAATTGGTTTGATAGACAAATTACAAGAATTGTATAATGAAGAAAGAGAAGTAAATTTACAAAACAATCTTGAAGCATTTAATAAAGTAAAAGCAGATATCTCTAACCATATCGAATTTGTTGAAGCATGGGAAAAAGAATCTCTTGAATTTATTTCAAACAATAAAACATCACTATTCCCTCAGCAATTAAATGCAACAAAAGATAATTTAATTAAATTAATTTTTAATAGTTATTATCAAGATAGTAGAAAAAAGCCCTATATGAATTTGCGTAATTCTTGCTTATTTATTCTAAACCAATTAAAAGAAGAGGCGAATAATTAATGGACTTCGAAATGTTATTTAAAGTAGCTAATGAAGCAAAAGAAAATGCATATGCTCCTTATTCGAATTTTAAAGTAGGGGCAGCTTTATTAAGTAAAACTGGTAAAATCTATTCTGGATGTAATATTGAAAATGCATCTTATTCTTTAACATGTTGTGCAGAACGTGTAGCTATTTTTAAGGCTATTTCACAGGGTGAAACTGAATTTGATACATTTATCATTACCTCAAATACTAAAGCGCCTATTGCACCATGTGGTGCTTGTAGACAAGTAATGAATGAGTTTTTTGATGAAAATGTTACTATCGTTTTGACAAATCAAACTAATAAGAGAAAAGAATTATCGATCAAACAACTTTTACCGTACGCATTCGATTTATAAAATACTTTTAATCAAATTAAATTATGCTATAATATACGATAATGATAAGAAGGTAATGAGGTGTAGAAATGAAAGTAGATCGAGTTCAATTAGGTAGTAAAGAGATTTTAGAAAAAGAATTTAAAACATCATTACGTGGCTATGATCCAAAAGAAGTGGATGAATTTTTAGATATCATTATGCAAGACTATGAGATACTTAATCACGCATATCAGCGATTACAACAAGAAAATAATCGTTTGAAAAATAATCCTATTCAAGAGGCTGAGGTAAAACAAGAACCTAAAAAAGAAACTCCAGCTCCTAAGCCAGCTAACTATGATGTTTTAAAACGTTTATCTAATTTAGAAAAAGCTGTTTTTGGTCAAAAATCAAACATAGAAGACAATTAAATAACAATTATTTTTAAAGCATGATATAATAAAGTTAAGTATTTTTGTAATCGCTGCGTATTATACGTAGAGGAAAGTCCATGCTCGCACAAACTGTGATGTTTGTAGTGTTCATGCTTGGCGAAATCATAAGCCAAGGTAACCAATTAGGTTAATGGCAGGAGTTTATCTTCTAAGTCTTTTATTAAGATATGAGATAAAGCCTTGAAAGTGCCACAGAGACGAATAGGAATGGAAACATTCTGAAGTGGAACGGGTAAACCCCATGAGTGAGCAACCCAAACAAAGGTAGGGGCATCTCTAATTAGGGAAACGAACCGAACAGAGGACAAGTATAACTTGTAGATAAATGATTACAACTAGCGTACGAGGCTAACTACCGTTTGCAGTACTAAAGGACAGAACATGGCTTATAAAATACTTAATAGTTATTAAAAAACCTACTAGCAGCAATGAATTTTGCTGTTAGCAGGTTTTTTATTTAGAATGTACGATTTTAGAGGAGACTATATAATATGAAAGTAAAATTAATCGCAACAACTGCAATGGGACTTGAATCTATCGTTGCCCAAGAAGTTAGAGATTTAGGTTATGACGTAGAAGTAGAAAATGGTAAAGTTATTTTTGAAGCAGATCGATCTGCAATCGCAAGAACTAATTTATGGTTACGTGTTGCTGACCGTGTAAAGTTAGTTGTTGGTGAATTCAATGCATATACATTTGATGAATTGTTTGAAAAAACTAAAGCATTACCATGGGAGAAATATATTGATGAAGAAGG
>Ga0079226_10000166_pt1 | contig 41929 bp, 44 predicted proteins | sample Poulit2014_FD_76345 | JGI IMG/M metagenome (GOLD analysis project Ga0079226, IMG submission 76345) | Agricultural soil microbial communities from Georgia to study Nitrogen management - Poultry litter 2014 | ecosystem: Environmental > Terrestrial > Soil > Agricultural land | place: USA: Georgia...
CCTGATTTCGGCCCAAACTGGGCCGAAACAGGCGATAACCGATCAAAATTTGATCAAAGAATGCTCAGGTCGGTTCACATGGATGTTCCGAAGTTGCATTGATCAGTTCATTTCAACAGCCTGTTAATGCCCCACTGGTAACGATCATTCGTGATATTGAAGATGCGGGGGTGATCCCGATTGACAGCATCCTGCACCTGCGGCATGTCGCCAGTGGCCAGTTGTTGCGGCAGATCGAGGTCCGCTTCCGTTTCCCGCGCAATCCGGAACTGGCACAGCGGGAACCGCGCGCCGGGCGCCAGTGTGGAGTTGTGGGTGGTGTTGGCCGACTCGGTGAATGCCAGGCTCATCAGGGCCGGTTCAGTGCCGATCTCGTCCCGGCTGAAATCGACCCAGACCTCGATGCGCTGCGCCGGAGCCAGCATCACGTAGTCCCGGCGTATCGGCTCCTCGAGCAGGCCGCCGTCGGTGGCGATCACGTCGAGCGGGCGTCGGTCCCGCCACGCCAGCCGATAGGTACGCGAGTTGGAGGCATTCAGAATGCGCAGACGGTAGGCGCATGTGCCGACTTCGAAGGTGGTGTCCGCCCTGCCGTTGATCAAAATGGTGTCACCGAAAAAGCCCGTCACGCCGGGGAAGCCGGGCATGGCCGGAGTGACGTCGTCAGTGGTTTCGTCCTGTGCGCCGTGCGGGCCGGATCCCGGCAGGTAATGCATGCGGTTGTCAGCATCCAGAATGCGATCCTGAATGATTATCGGCAGATCCTGCTCACCCCGCGGCAGCGCCAGCGCCTGTTCCGCCGCGTCGCTGACCACGATCAGGCCGGCGAGGCCGAAATACATCTGTTCCGCGGTGTAGGCGTGCGGGTGTGGGTGATACCAGTAGGTGCCGGCGCGGTTGCGAACCTCGAACTCGTAGCAAAATCGTGACCCCGGATGCACCACGAAACGCGGGTGTCCGTCCATGGTTTCGGGCACGTGCAGACCGTGCCAGTGGACGATGCTGGGCTGATCCAGGCCGTTGATGAAATGGATGCGCACCTGCTGTCCGCGGACTAGTCGCAACGTCGGGCCCAGATAGCTGTCCGGCATGGGTTGCACGGTGGCCGGGTTGCCCTTGAGTACGCGCGCCCGGTAGCTCCATATCGGGGTGGCCGGACCCGGCCGCAGGGCGATGACATCGGCTACGGCTGTCAGCTCGATTTCGACATCGGGTGTGAAGCCGGCCGCGCCGCGGGAGGGTGCTGCCGGTGCGGACATGGCCGGCAGTCCGGCCAACAGTGCGCTGGCGCCGACGCCCGTATAGCGCAGAAAGTCACGCCGCGCGATGCTTCCACGATCGCCCATCTGCAGTTCTCCGCTTGCAGTGCGTGGGTGCCCGGCGGACTCCGCGCCAGGCACAGTATGCGGCTGGTCTGGTCGGCGCGCAGACGCACGCCGCTGTTCGGCCTCAGTCAGCAGCCGCTCGAAAATCCGCATTCGAACCGTAAAGAAACTCGGCCACTTCAAACCCCTTGCGTGCGAGCCGGGCCTCGAGCTCGCGTCGCACCGCGGCGACATCATCATAGGAGTTCTGCCGGACGGCCGCGATCTCTGCCGCCGTATAGGGCGTGAAGTCCGCCGGCAGTTGCTCCGGGCGGCTGTAGGTGGCGACGATCCAGTTCAGTACGCGAGCCAGTTCAGTGTTGTCCAGGCGGGAGTCGGCGGAACCGGGGGCGCGGATCAGATATTCCCGGCCTGCCGGAATTTGGGTGAAAAAGCCGATGGAATCGGGGAAACGCGGCACCCCGCGGCGCGGAATGCCCGCCCCGTCCAGCCGGTGGCAGCCGCCGCAGTTCAGCATGTATTCCTTGAAAGCCGTCTTGTTGTGCTTCAGCGGCTCCAGCCTGGACTGCGGTGGGCCGGCTGCGCCGGCATGAAGCGAACCGAACAGCACCATGCCGAACAGCACACCGGCAAGGATGCGGCCTGTGCAAATGGCCATGTCGCCGAGCTCAGTTCTTGCCCAGACCCACGATGGTCGATACTGTGCAATGATAGACCATGTTCTTGTTGGCCATGCACCAATTGACGTCGTTGTGGCGGAAGAACTCGTAACCGGGGCGTTCTTCGTGGTGGCGTGCGCAGCTGCAGCGCCCGCACGGCGACTTGCCGCAACAGTCGTGGTAACTGATCATGTAATCCTTGCCGTCCTTCGGGTTGTGGCAGGTGCCCACCCAGGCAATCGGCGAGGGCTCCGCACCGGGCGGGCAGGACGTCGCCGTGCCGCCACAGCAGGTGCACAGAAAGCCGTCGACGCCGCAGTAACGCCAGTAATCGCACGAGGAGAGCTCTTCCTCGGTGGCCGTTTCCAGGTCATCCGAAGTGATCATGTCACTGGTGTCCACGCCCTTGTTGTCCGATGTGGCCGCCTGTGCCGAGCGCGCCATTGGCAGCACCGGCATGACAAATGCCGAGCCCACGAAGACTCTGCCCAACGATTGCAGCATGCCGCGTCGCGATGACTTGTGGGCTACCTTGCGGGCCAGGGTCTCCCCGAATTGATCAAACCTGCGCATTTGTTTTCTCCTCCTGTGAAATGTCCCGGGCTGGGTCCTGTTCGCGTTCCAGCCACTCCTGCGCCGAGGCGACACCGATTTCCATGGCCGTGAACAGGCTTTCGATCTGTTCACGCGAGTTGACCAGCCCCTTGGCGCGGATGCGTCCATGCTTGTCTATCAACACGGCATAGGGCAGCTTGCTGATCTGGAACTGCATGCCCAGATCCGTCGACAGGGCGTACGGAAACTCTTCCAGCCCCGCCTTGCGATAGAAGGCCAGGTGTTCCGGCATTTCGCCGTCGCTGGCCAGGATGATGTCGAGCCATGCGCGTTCGGTCACGGCGATGGATTTCATGATGTTCAGCAGTTTCTTGCACACCGGACAGGTGGGCGACACGAAGAACAGCAGCTGACTGCGCCCGCCGGCATGGCCGATTCGCAGGTCGCGCCCGACCAGGTCGGTCAGCTCGAAGGTGGGGGACTGATCGCCCACCGCCGGTCCCTGATCGATGGTGAGCGCGCCCATCGGTGCGACGCGTTCGTACAGAATGCCGATCTGGCGCGACAGGGTCAGAACCACCAGCAACAGGGCGAGTACCACGACCCACAACACAATGTTGGAAACGATCAACGCGGTCATGGCCGGCTCTCCGCTTTCTGCATTTGCATGTGTGCGGCGATCAGTTGGTCGAGAATGAAATACAGGCCCAGCATGGCCAGTGTCGCGCCGAAGAAGGTGATGGCATCCAGCCACAGCAGCGCCCGCGCGTGCTGACCGGCGGCTGCCGGAATGAGCAGCGCCAGGCCCACCAGCAGGCCGTTGCGGGCCACGATCCACCAGCTCAGGCCAGCGGTGAAACGGGACAGACCGCCGCAACCGCAGCTGATGTCGGTATTGCCGCGCAACAGATTGATGGCGATGCCCAGGGTTGACACCGCGAGCAGCGCCAGGGCGGCGGCAGCGCCCGCAATGCGCCATGCCGGAACCAGCAGCAATAGCCCGGCAATCGCCTCAAGGCCGACAAAGCAGATGGCGAACATCCGGTGCAGGGAAGCCGGCAGAATGCGGTAGCCGGTCACAGTCATCTCGAATGCCATGAAGTGCCACAGCTTATCAATCGCTCCCAGCCAGAGGATGGCGGCAAGGGTTGCCTGGCTGGCGTAAACAATGATCGGGTCGATCAATGGTCGGCTCCGGCCGGGCCTGCCAGCACCTGCAGCCCGGCTTCGGTTGCGCCCTCGATGGTGCGCAGATAATCGGGTTCGGCAGCCGAGATGTCATAGACATTGACATTGCCACCGTCGATTGTCAGCAGCCGGGGGAAAGCACCGGCCGTGTCGATTTCCATGGACAGGGCATCGCGCCCGGGCACGCGTGCAATGCGCTCCTGGCTTTCCAGATCATAGACCCAGATTTCCGCGCCCGGATTCTTGTGCGAGCCTTCCTTGCCATCCGGGTGCATGAAGATGTACAGCCGCCCGGATTCCGGGTCGACGTCCAGCAGGTTGTAACCGCCGGGGCGCCAGTCGTCCGCCCTGTCCTCGTCATTCAGAAGGGACCAGACGGGCTCGAAGGAAGACACGCCGTCCGCGTCGATGTTGGCGGTGTAGACATTGCCGTGGAAGGACACGAACAGCAGCTGGCCGGGCAATTGCCCGGGGGAGATGAAGATCGGATCATCCTTGACTGGAAACATGCGGTCACTGCGCTGCTGATCGGCGAGCTCGCCGTTTTCGTCCAGCGTCATGGTCAGCAGCGAGCCGTCGCCGCAGATGGTGGCGAAGCTGCGCGGCGTACCGGGCACCGGTATGCTGCTCCAGCATCCAGCCGTGGCCGTGATTTCCTCGACGAACTCGCCGTTTTCCAGGTCCACCACGCCGATCGACTGGCCGGGGGTGGCGAACTGGATCAGCGCGAAGCGGTCATCGTCGAGCAGCTGGAACAGGCCGTCGTAGGTCAGCGCGCTGGCGCGCTTGGAAGGGATGATGATTTCGCGCTCGAAGCTGAGCGTATCGGCATCCCAGACTTCGACCACATCAGTGCGCTCGCCGCGTGTATTGCGCGAGTAATAGGTCGTGGCCACGTAGATCTGTTCGCCGTCTGCCGATACCTGCGCGAAGCCGATGAAGCCGAGCGGCACCAGGCCGAGAAATTCGCCGTCGCTGGCGTCGAATACGTGTAGCTCGCTAGCGACCATGTGATTGAACACCGTATCCACGGCATAGATCCGATCCGCGCGATCGGCCTGCACCGAGTGACCGCCGGTGAATTCCTCGACCGGCTGTTGCGTGGCGGCGGCTTCGATGTCTTCTTCGGTCTGGGCGCCTGCCGTACTGGTCAGGCACAGAACCGCCACCAGCAGGCCCGCCAGTGACGAGATTCTTCGGGTTGTTGCTTGCATCGCTTGTCTCTCCTCGCGTTTCGTCCACATTGTATACATCGGCGCGCGGCCCTGCAGACACCACGCTCGCATGCAGGCTCGGCGCGGCCGAAATACGCGGGCAGGGCGGGATTGTCATTATTCTGCCGCACCGTGCGTGCGCGGCATCTGCATGCACGTCCCGGCCGTCAGTCCAGTAGGCGGCGATACTCCTTGTACATGCAGCGATCCATGACCACGTCCAGACCGGCATCTGCGGCCCGCTGCGCGGCTCTCTCATTGATCACGCCTTCCTGCAGCCAGAGCGCGCCCACGCGCTTGTTGATGCAGGCTTCCACGATTTCGGGTACGTATTCGGGGCGGCGGAAAACGTCCACCAGATCAACGGGGCGGATCCGAGCCAGGTTCTCCATAGCATGTTCACCCAGCACGATGTTCTCGTTCGGGTTGACGGGCACGATCTCGTAACCGTAGCCCTGCAGGGCTTTCGCCACCTGATGAGAAGGGCGATCGGTGCGGGATGACAACCCGACCACGGCGACGCGCGCGACACGTCCGAGCAGAGCACGTATTTCCCAATCTTCGGTCAGTCGCATGGCTACCTCGTCCGTCCGGCTGTTGTATTGGCCGACATGGGCATGCCGGCTTCGGATCGGCGTGGCGGCCGGTTTCGCATGCGCCGACCGTATCGTTGTTGACGGTCGCATCTACTGCGACTCACCCCCGATGATACGCGCTGTAAACGGATAGTTCAGGCGCGGTTGCAGCGGCAGTGTGTCATGAGCACCGGGTGATAAACTGTCGGCATGTGTCGAAACCGTTTCCAGGGCAGTGGAAACGACATCAGCCGGGAGATGAATCATGTCCATGGCGGAACCGGCAGGCGTTCTGCGGCTGGCGCAATATGACCGCGCGGCGCTTGCAGGCCTGCTGCAGCGACTGGACCTGAAGCTCACGATGGTGGCGCCGGACGCCTCCATTCCGGGCAGTTTCTGGGGTGACGAGGAGGCCGGCTTGCGCGGCTCGTCGCTGTTTGCGCGCGCCGATACGCCGCTGCACTCGATATTGCACGAAACCGGCCACTATGTCTGCATGGATCCAAGGCGCCGGGCCGCACTCGATACCAACGCGGGCGGCGATCACGCCGAGGAGAATGCGGTCTGCTACTGGCAGATCGCGGTCACTGACCTGCTGCCCGGCATTGACCGCAGCCGCATGTGCGCGGACATGGATGCCTGGGGCTATACCTTCCGGCTGGGCAGCGCTGCGGCGTGGTTCGAGCATGATGCCGAGGATGCGCACCTGTGGCTGGCCGCATACGACCTGATCGATGACTGCGGCCGCATCCGTCCGGGCCTGCGCCGGCGGACCTGATGTGACACTCAGCCCCGGGCCTGGCCGGCAACCGCCGCAGCGGCCGCGGCGGCGGCTTGCGGATCGCCCAGATAATCCGCCGCCGTGACGTTCAGGTCAGTGTCCAGCGTATACAGTCGCGGTATGCCGGTGGGGATGTTGACACCGGTGATGGTGTCATCCGGCACCGCTTCCAGATACTTGACCAGCGCCCGCAGACTGTTGCCGTGGGCGGCGACCAGCACCGTCTGGCCGCGTCGCAGGCGCGGTGCGATGGCATCGTGCCAGTAGGGCAGCACTCGTGTCAGTGTCATGGCCAGTGATTCCGCATTGGGCAGCACGCGCGGATCGAGGCCGGCATAGCGGGCATCACGGCAGGGGTGGCCGGGATCGTCGTCGGCCATGGGCGGGGGCGGCGTGGCATAACTGCGGCGCCAGATGTGCACCTGCTCCGCGCCGTGTTGCCGTGCCGTCTCGGCCTTGTTCAGCCCCTGCAGGGCGCCGTAATGGCGCTCGTTGAGGCGCCAGCTGCGCTCGACATCGACCCACTGCTGCCCCATTTCATCGAGTGCCAGCCACAGTGTCCTGATGGCCCGTGTCAGGCGAGATGTCAAGGCGACGTCAAACCGCAGATCCTGCTCGACCAGCAGTTGCCCGGCCGCACGGGCCTCGGTCTCGCCCTGTTCGGTCAGATCGACGTCGGCCCAGCCGGTGAAACGGTTTTCCAGATTCCACTGGCTCTGGCCGTGACGAAGCAGTACAAGCTGTGCTGGCATGAGTGATTGTCCTGATGCGAGTGTCGGATATACTGATTCGCATATTATAAGCCGGATTCGGGATGCGACGTGCCGTGGCGGCCGCCGCAGCGTGCACATCTCGTGTCCGGCCGCGGTTGACAGGCGTGTCCTGCACCGTCACCACGCGACCGGAGGAGGCATGAGCACAAACAGGGAAGAGCCCCGTTTCAGCGGCATCATCCCCTATCTGATCACGCCGCTGCATGCGGATGAAACCGTCAACACGGGCGAGCTGGAGCGTCTCAGCCGCCACCTGATCGATCAGGGCGTGCACGGCTTGACCCCGCTTGGCAGTACGGGCGAAGGGGTCTACCTGTCCCTTGCCGATCGACAGACCGTGGCCCGCACCGTGATCGAGGCCGCCGCCGGCCGTGTGCCCGTGATTCCGGTTGTGTCGAGCATGTCGAGCAAGGGTGCGGCAGACCAGGCACGAGCACTCGAGCGCATGGGCGCGGACGGCATGGTGCTGACGCTGGATGCTTATTTCCCGTTGTCGCAGGACGCGGTAAAGGACTATTTCCTGCGCGTGGCGGATGCCACCGAGCTGCCGATCATCATCTACACGAACCCGAACTTCCAGAAGATCGATCCGGGCATCGACCTGATCGTGGAGCTCAGTCATCATCCTCGCTTCGCCGGCCTGAAGGATGCCTCGGGCCACACGGGTCGTCTGCTGTCTATTGCACAGCGCTGCCGGGAGGGTTTCGGCATTTACGCTGCATCGGCCCACATTGCCGTCAGTGTCATGCTGCTGGGCGGGCAGGGCGTGTTTGCCGGTCCGGCCTGTGTGCTGGCACGCGAGAACGTTCACCTGTACGAGCTGTGCCAGGCCGGACGCTGGCAGGAGGCCATGCAGCTGCAGAGGATTCTGTGGCGCTTCAACGAGGCCTTTGCGGCGTACAACCTGGCGGCCTGCGTCAAGGCGGCGCTAGAGCATGAAGGCTTCAGCGCCGGCGAGCCCATGGCGCCGCAGCCGCCCCTGGCGGCAGCAGCGAAACGCAATATCGGCATTCTGCTGGACACTGTGAAGAAAGAAGCGGTGACAATGCTGCCCGATCGGTAGCTATTGACCTGTGGGTTGGCGGCCACGTCTTAGCTGAATGTAGTATTTACCGCTCCGGGTGCGCATTTTATATTCCAGCGTCACCCATGAATTTCGCCCTTTTTGTTCATACGGAGCGTACCAATGAAACTGACTCTCCCCACAATCGCCGCCGGGTTGGGTCTGGCGGTGGCATTGACTTTCTCTGCCGGTGCCATGGCCGACGACCCCATCACCATCAAGTTCAGTCACGTCGTCACCGATCAGACCCCCAAGGGTCAGGGCGCCATCAAATTCAAGGAAGTGGCCGAGGAGCTGCTGCCCGGCAAGGTGGAAGTCGAGCTGTATCCCAACTCGACGCTGTACGGCGACGCCAAGGAAATGCAGGCACTGCTGCTGGGCGACGTACACATGATTGCGCCGTCGCTGTCCAAGTTCGACCGCTATACGAAACAGTTGCAGGTATTCGACCTGCCGTTCCTGTTCGATGACACGGATGCGGTGGCCTGCTTTGAAAACAGCGACACCGGCCGCGAACTTCTCGACAGCATGCAGGACAAGGGCATCAAGGGTCTGGCCTACTGGCACAACGGCATGAAGATGCTGTCCACGAACAAGGATACGTTGCAGCGCCCGGAGGATATCAAGGGGCTGAAGTTCCGCATCCAGAACTCCGACGTGCTCGAGGCACAGTTCCGCGAAGTCGATGCCAACCCGCAGAAACTGGCCTTCGGCGAAGTCTATCAGGCACTGCAGACCGGCGTTGTCGACGGTCAGGAAAACACCTGGTCGAACATGTACTCGCAGAAGTTCCACGAGGTGCAGAAGACCATCGCTGAAACCAATCACGGCGCCATCGACTACCTGCTCGTGACCAATGCCGAATGGTGGAACGGTCTGCCGGATGACATCCGCGAGGGGCTCGAAAAGGCGGTTGAGAAAGCCACGGAGTACGAGCAGCAGAAAGCTGCTGAAATCAACGCCGAAGCACGGCAATCCATCATCGATGCCGATGGTGCGGAAGTCGTGCAATTGTCCGACGACGATCTTGACGCATGGCGCGATGCCATGAAGCCGGTCTGGGACAAGTTCGAAGATGAAATCGGCGCGGACGTCATCGAGGCTGCCCTGGCCTGCAATGACTAGCTGATGAACAACTGACCACGAGGCCGTGTCAGGAGCCCGCACAAGAGCATGCACACTCTTGCTGCGGGCTCCTCTTGTCTAGCGCATGCACATCCGGAGGCCGGCAAATGCCGCCTGTCGTTGGAGTAACATCATGATTCTGCGCCTGCTCGAGCGTCTGGAGGAGAGCCTGATTGCTCTGCTCCTTGCCAGCATGACTCTCGTCACCTTCGGTCAGGTAGTGGCGCGCTACGGCTTCAACTACAGTTTCAGTTGGGCTTTCGAGTTAACCACCTTCATTTTCGGTGCCCTCATCTTTCTGGGGTTGTCCTGGGGGGTGCGCATCAACGCCCACATCGGTGTGGACGCCCTGGTCAAGCACTTGCCGCCCGTGCCAGCACGTGTCGTGGCCGCGATCGCCTGTGTGTTGTGTCTTGTCTATACGGTGCTGGGCTTTTACGGCAGCTGGATCTATGTTGACAAGATGTACATGATCGGCGTCTACGCCCAGGATGTGCCGGTGCCGCGCTGGGTGACGATCACCGTGCTGCCGGTGGGGTTTGCGCTGCTGTTCCTGCGCTTCAGTGTCGTGCTGGTCGACATACTACGCGGCCGCCGTCGGCAGATGGTGGGGGATGAAGCCGAAGATGCCATGAAGTACGCCAGCGACGACCAGTCGGCCATCGAACAGGGTAACGCATGACCACCGCCATTCTCTTCATTGCCCTGTTCGTGTTTCTGTTCATGGGCGTACCCGTGGCCGTGGCGCTCGGCTTGGCGGCCATTCTGTCCATCCTGTTCTTCGGGGATGACTCGCTGGCGTCGCTGGCGCTCAAGATGTACGAGACGTCCGATCATTACACGCTGATGGCGATCCCCTATTTCGTGCTGGCAGGCGCCTTCATGACCACAGGCGGCGTGGCGCAGCGCATGATTCGTTTCGCCGTCGCAGCAGTCGGCCATTTTCATGGCGGACTGGCCATTGCCTCGGTCATGGCCTGTGTCATGTTTGCGGCGGTTTCGGGTTCCTCGCCGGCCACCGTGGTCGCCGTCGGCTCGATCGTCATCGCCGGCATGGTGCGTTCCGGTTATCCCCAGCCCTTTGCCGCCGGCATCATCTGCAATGCCGGTACGCTCGGCATTCTCATTCCACCGTCCATCGTGCTGGTCGTCTATGGCGCGGTGACCGATACCTCCGTCGGCGCCCTATTCATGGCCGGAGTGGTGCCTGGTGTCCTGTTCGGCCTGTTGCTGTCGGTCGCCATCTACATCCTGGCGCGGGTGCGCAATTATCCACGCCAGCCGCGCGCCTCGTTCGGCGAGCTCTTCACCGCCAGCCGCAAGTCGTTCTGGGGTCTGATGCTGATCGTCATCATTCTCGGTGGCATCTATGGCGGTATTTTCACGCCCACGGAGGCGGCTGCGGTATCGGCGGTCTATGCTTTCCTGATCGCAGTATTCGTCTACCGTGACATCGGCATGCGGCAGGTGCCGGGCGTACTGATGGACGCTGCCAAGGTCACGGTCATGCTGATGTTCATCATCGTCAATGCCCTGCTGTTCGCCCATGTGCTCACTACCGAGCGCATTCCGCAGCAGATCGCGGAGCTGATCGTCAGCATGGACATGAGCACCTGGCAGTTCCTCATCATCGTCAACATCGTGCTGCTGGTGGCCGGCATGTTCATGGAGCCGACCGGCATCATCATGATCATGGCGCCCATCCTGCTGCCGATTGCGACCGAGCTGGGCATCGATCCGGTGCACCTCGGCATCATCATGGTCATCAATCTGGAAGTGGGCATGGTGACGCCGCCCATCGGCCTGAACCTATTCGTCACCTCCGGCATAACCGGCATGGGCATCGAGCAGGTGGTGCGTGCTGCCTTGCCATGGCTGATGCTGCTGGTCATCTTCCTGCTGCTGGCGACCTACATTCCGGCCATTCCCATGACGCTGCCCCGTCTGCTCGGTTACTAGTGTCTGTTCACCGGCACCTGCTGCAACTATATAATTGCTGCAACATGCAACCATGGCCGGACAGCAAGGCTTCATGACCCGGTCCGGTGCGAGGACAGCCATGACCATCATTGCCGCGGAGGACGTCGTCCAGTCGGTCGAGGATGCCGTTCAGTTCATCAGCACCTATCACCCGCTGGACTACATCCAGCACCTGGCGCGCGCCTACGAGGTCGAGCAGAGCCCGGCAGCGCGCGATGCCATCGCGCAGATCCTGACCAACTCGCGCACGAGCGCCGAGGGCCACCGGCCGGTGTGCCAGGACACGGGCATCGTCAACGTGTTCATGCAAGTCGGCATGGACGTGCGCTTCGATACGCGGCGCAGCCTGCAGGATTTGTGCGACGCGGGCGTGCGGCGCGGCTACACCAACCCGGACAACCCGCTGCGCGCCTCGATCGTGGATGATGCCGTGTTCGCACGCCGCAACACGCGCGACAACACGCCCTGTGTCCTGCAGGTGGAACTGGTGCCGGGCGATACCGTCACCGTGCAGGTGGCGGCCAAGGGCGGCGGGTCAGAAAACAAGACTCGCTTCACCATGCTCAACCCGAGTGATTCGATCATCGACTGGGTGCTGCAGGAACTGCCCGACATGGGAGCGGGCTGGTGCCCGCCGGGCATGCTCGGCATCGGCGTCGGCGGCACGGCGGAAAAGGCCATGCTCATGGCCAAGCAGTCGCTGATGGAGAACATCGACATGCACGAGCTGCTGGAGCGCGGCCCGGCGAACGATCTGGAACAGCTGCGCATCGATCTGTACCACCGGGTCAACGGCCTCGGTATCGGCGCGCAGGGGCTGGGCGGACTCACCACCGTGCTGGACGTCAAGATCCGGACCTGCCCGACACATGCCGCCTCCAAGCCCGTGGCCATGATCCCGAACTGTGCCGCCACGCGGCATGTCGAGTTCGTCCTCGACGGCAGCGGCCCGGCGGCATTGCAGCCGCCGGCGCTGACAGAGTGGCCGGATGTCGACTGGCAGCCCGACTACAAGGCCTCGCGGCCGGTCGACCTGGATACGCTGACACCCGAGGAGGTGGCCACCTGGGAAGCCGGCGAGACGCTGCTGCTGTCGGGCCGGGTGCTGACGGGGCGCGATGCCGCCCACAAGCGCATTCGCGACATGCTGGAGCGGGGCGAGCCGCTGCCGGTCGATTTCAACAATCGCATCATCTACTACGTCGGCCCGGTGGAGCCGACCGGCGACGAGGTGGTCGGCCCGGCCGGCCCGACCACGGCCACGCGCATGGACAAGTTCACCGACATGATGCTGTCGCAGACCGGCCTGATCGGCATGATCGGCAAGGCCGATCGCGGGCCGGAGGCGGTCGAGGCCATTAAGCGTCATGGTTCGGCGTACCTGATGGCCGTCGGTGGTGCTGCCTATCTGGTGTCGAAGGCGATCCGCAAGGCGCGTGTGGTGGCATTCGAAGACCTGGGCATGGAAGCCATTCACGAATTCGAGGTGCGCGACATGCCGGTGACGGTCGCCGTGGACGCGCACGGCACGTCCGTGCATGTCACCGGGCCGCGCGAATGGAAGAAATTCATCGACATGATGAGCGAACACGAGAAGGCCGGCATGGAACAGCTCGCCGCCAGCGGCATCCGGAGGAAAGCATGACGGATGCGGATCCGAAGGCGTGGATCGGGCGTACCGAATCGGCGCACGACAATATGGACGCGGGCCATGCCGCGCGCGTCGCCACCACGCTCGACATGGCGCCGCCGGCGGCCGGCGCGCCGCTGCCGCTGCTGTGGCACTGGGCGTTCTTCATCCCTGCGCCGGCCTACGAAACACTCGGCGAAGATGGTCATCCGCAACGCGGCGGCTTCCTGCCGCCGGCGGACAACCGCAACCGCATGTGGGCTGGCGGGCAGCTGCAGTTCCACCGGCCACTGCGCGTCGGCGTGGCGGGCGAGCGCCGGTCCACCATCACCGACGTCACCGAAAAGCAGGGGCGTTCCGGCAGTCTGCTGTTCGTCACCGTGGCGCACGCATACGTGCAGCAGGGCGAGACCTGCATCGAGGAACAGCAGAATATCGTCTACCGGGAGCCGGCGCCGCCCGTGCTCACCGGCCGCGAGGCCGCGCCGCAGGCCGAATGGGCGCAGACCGTGCGGCCCGATCCGGTGATGCTGTTCCGCTACTCGGCGGTGACGTTCAACGGCCACCGCATCCACTACGACGCCCCCTACGTGCGCGAGCAGGAGGGTTATCCGAATCTGGTCGTGCACGGCCCGCTCATCGCCACCCTCATGCTGCGTGCGTTCATGCAGGCCAATCCCGAGCGAGAGGTGCGGTCCATGTCGTATCGCGGTCTGCGGCCGCTGATCGCGCCGCATGCCTTCCGCGTCGCCGGCCGCTTGGAAGCAGCCGACAGCGCCCTGCTGTGGGCGGAACAGGAGGGTACGCTGGCGCATCGCGCCGAAATCCGTTGCACGGAGTCCGATCATGCATGAAGCCGACATGCGCACGCTGCTGTTCGTGCCGGCCAGCCGGCCGGAACGCTTCGCCAAGGCACTCGACAGCGGGGCCGATGCGGTCATCATCGACCTGGAGGATGCGGTCGCCGAGCAGGACAAGGAGGCGGCGCGCGACAATGTGTGCCGCTTTGCCGCCAGCCGACCGCAGGCCCGTTTTCTGGTGCGCACCAATGAGGCCGCGTCCACCTGGTTCGAGGCCGACGTGGCGTTGTGCCGCGATGTGGCGAACGTCGCCGGCACGCTGCTGCCCAAGGCGGAGTCGGCGGCGCAGGTCGCGGCCGTGGCTGCTGCCGGCAAGCCGGTGCTGCCGCTGATCGAAAGCGCCATGGGCCTGCATGAACTGGATGCCATCGCCGGTGCGCGGGGCGTCGACCGGCTGAGCTTCGGCGCGCTCGACCTGATGCTCGATCTGGGTGTGACGCCGGATACGGACGGCGCCCGCCTGCTGCTCGACGACGTGCGCTGCCAGCTGCTGGTGCACAGCCGGGTGCAACATCTGGCCGCGCCGATCGACAGTATTCACGCGGATTTCAACGACGCGCAGGGCCTCGCCGCCGCAGCGGGGCTGGCGCGCGATCTGGGGTTCGGCGGCATGTTGTGCATTCATCCGCGCCAGATCGAGGTCGTGCACCAGGCCTTTGCTCCGAGTGAAGAACAACTCGCCCGTGCCCGGCGCATCGTCGCCGAAGCCGAGGCCACGGGGGCCAGCGCCTTCAAGCTGGACGGCGAAATGGTGGACCGGCCCGTCATCGAGCGGGCGCGGCGCGTCATCGCCCGCGCCGGCGGCTGACGCCGGTTTACGTCAACAGGCGTTCCACGCGCGGTGTATCCGCCATGTGCCAGACGGCGTCGATCAGGCCTTGGATCTGCGGCGCGCTCGCCGCATCGCGGTAGCCGCCCAGACGCAGCGCCTTGGCCTCGATTTCGGTGCGTTCGAGCGTATTGTCCGGATCGCCCTTCGGCACGTCGACGCGGCCGTGCAGGGTGCGCCCGTCGCGCGTGACCACCGTGACCCGGCCGAGCCACTGTTCGGGATAGGCGTTGTCGACAGCCGTGTCCAGCTGCATGGTGACGCGCTGGCGGAAGGCGGTGATGTCCGGATCCGACAGGGCGGCGTCGAACTGTTCCGGCCCGGCCTGGCGATGTTTGGCGATCAGGCCCAGCACCGTGCCCATGGAAAACTTGGACTGGTGCACGGTGGCCGGCTCCACCACCGGACCCAGCACGTCGAGCGCGCCCTGGTGCACGTGCGCCACCACCGAGGTGATGTCCGCCGCGGCCAGATCGTGTTCCGTGACCACGGCCAGCAGGGCGTCCGCCGCCGGGTGCGTGTGGCGGCACGAGGCGTGGTACTTGAAGGATGTTTCCAGCACCGCCCAGCGGCTGCCGAGACGGTCGGTCAATCGGCTCGGGTCGGCATCCGTGGACATGCCGGCCGCCATGCCCTGCGCCCCGGTCAGAACGTGCGTGGCGCCGGTGAAGCCGTCGCCGGCCAGCCAGGCCGCCAGCAGGCCGTTGGCGGCCGCCTTGGCGGTGTGCAGCTGCTTGGAATCGGCGCCGTCGCGCAGGAATTCCCACAGGCCGGCGGCCTGGGTGCCGGCCGAGCCCAGCGCGTGCAGCATCTGTTCGGTGTCGAGCCGCAGCAGTCGCCCGGTGGCCGCGGCGGCCGCCAATGTGCCTGCCGTGCCGGTGGTGTGGAATACGGTGTAGTGCGAGCGCCCGAGAAACTCGCCGACGCGAATGCCGGTTTCATAACCGGCGACTGCCGCCGTCAGCAGTTCCCGGCCGCTGGCGCCCAGTTCCTGCGCCGTGGCCAGAACAGGCGGAAAGACGACCGCGGCCGGATGAAACACCGACGCGTTGTGCACGTCGTCCTGTTCCATCATGTGGGCGCCGGCCGCGTTGACCAGGGCGGCGAACAGCGGGCTGGTGCCGCAGCGGCCGACGAGATTCTCGGCTGCGCCGTGCCCCGGATCCATGGCGCGGGCGAAATCGTTCAGGCTCTGCACGGCGCGGGCGCCGGAGCCGGCCAGCACCGAGGCCAGCGTGTCCAGCAACAGATCTTCGGTGCGCCGCACGACCGGGTCGGGGATGGCCTCGAACTGCAGTGTGGCGGCAAAGCGGGCAAGCTCGTGTTCGGGATGAGACATTTTGTGTGCTTGTTGCGGCATTTGTCCCCGATTTTGCCCCAGGCCATGCGTGTTGCCTATTCTTGGCTGATTAACAACCACTTCCAGAGGCCGCAAGGATGGCAACGCACTTCGACCTGACCGACATGCAGCTGATGGTCAACGTGGCCGATGCCAGCAGCCTGACACGCGGTGCGCAGCACACCTTCATGTCGTTGCCGGCGGCCAGCACGCGCGTCAAGAACCTGGAGAGCGCGCTGGGTGCCGAGCTGCTGTACCGCTCCGGCCAGGGCGTGACGCTGACGCCCGCGGGCACGGCATTCGTGCGCCATGCGCGCCGCGTCCTGCGCCAGCTCGAGCACCTGCACGGCGACATGCGCGAGTTCGCCAGCGGCAGCCGCGGCCGCGTGCGCCTGCATGCCAACACCACCGCCATGAACGAATTCATTCCCGCCGCGCTGGAGCGCTATCTGGTGACGCATCCGGACGTCAATGTCGAGCTGCGCGAGTGCCTCAGCCATCAGGTCGTCAAGGCCGTGGACGAGGGCGTGGCCGATATCGGCATCACCGCCCAGGACAGCGGCGGCGCCGGAGTGGCGTTTCTGCCGTACCGGGTCGATCGCCTGGTGCTGGTGACGCATGCGGAGCACCCGCTGGCACAGCGTGATGCGCACGCCTTCGCCGACGTACTGGAGCAGGACTTCGTGTGCCTGTTCGAATCCAGCGCCATCCATTCCTTCCTGCTCAAGGCCGCCTGCGACCAGGGCCGTCTGCTGCGCGTGCGCGTGGAGGTCGGCAATTTCGAGACCTCCTGCCGGCTGATCGCGGCACAGGTCGGCATCGGCGTCATTCCCGAGTCGGCGGCGCGGCGCCATGCCGAAACCATGCCGCTGCGCATCATGGCGCTGACCGATGACTGGGCCCTGCGCCAGCTGCACATCTGCGTGCAGCGCGGCGGCGAGTTGCCGGTGTTCGCACGCGAGCTGGTCGATCTGCTGGTGCGCGATGTGCCCGCGGACGGTTGAGCGCCCGGTTCCATGACGGCAAAGACGTCATTCGCCAGATGCGAATTGTCGCCCGGCGGCGTTTGCTGCATGCTGATCCATTGCCGCTTTTCAGCCAACCGCAGGTGATGCATGTTCGAAGCGCAGGAGCAGTTTCAGGAAATACGCGACGCCATCAAGGATCTGTGTTCGCGCTTCGGGGATGAGTACTTTCGCCGCATCGATCAGGAGCAGGGCTATCCGGCCGAGTTCGTCGCGGCCCTGACCGAGGCCGGCTGGCTGGCGGCCCTGATCCCGGAGGAGTACGGCGGCGCCGGGCTGGGTCTCACCGAAGCCTCCGTCATCATGGAGGAAATCAACCGCGCCGGCGGCAATTCCGGCGCCTGCCACGGCCAGATGTACAACATGGGCACGGTGCTGCGGCACGGCTCCGAGGCCCAGAAACAGGCCTGGCTGCCGAAGATCGCCAGCGGTGAGCTGCGGTTGCAGTCCATGGCCGTGACCGAGCCCACCACCGGTACGGATACCACCCGCATCAAGACAACCGCCGTGAAAAAGGGCGATCGGTACGTGATCAACGGGCAGAAGGTGTGGATCTCGCGGGTGCAGCACTCCGATCTGATGGTGCTGCTGGCGCGCACGACGCCGCTTGATGAAGTGCGCAAGAAATCGGAAGGCATGTCGATCTTCATGGTCGATCTGCGCGAGGCGATCGACCACGGCCTGTCACTGCGCCCGATCACCAACATGGTCAATCACGAGACCAACGAGCTGTTCTTCGAGGATCTGGAGATTCCGGAGGCCAACCTGATCGGCGAGGAAGGCAAGGGCTTCAAGTACATCCTCGATGGTCTGAATGCCGAGCGCACGCTGATCGCGGCAGAATGCATCGGCGACGGGCACTGGTTCGTCGACCGCGTGTGCGATTACGTCGGCGAGCGCGTCGTGTTCGACCGTCCGATCGGCCAGAACCAGGGCGTGCAGTTTCCCATCGCCCGCGCCCACATCAATGTCGAGGCGGCCAGCCTGATGCGCTACCAGGCCTGCTCTCTGTTCGACGCCGGCCGCAGCTGCGGCGCGCAGGCCAACATGGCCAAGCTGCTCGCCGCCGATGCCTCCTGGGAGGCGGCCAACGCCTGCCTGCAGTTCCACGGCGGCTTCGGTTTCGCCAGCGAATACGACGTCGAGCGCAAGTTCCGCGAAACGCGCCTGTACCAGGTGGCGCCCATTTCCACCAACCTGATCCTGTCCTACGTCGCCCAGCACGTGCTGGGCCTGCCCCGTTCATTCTGAAAAAGAGCACCATCATGCTGCCACTGCAAGACATCACCGTCATCACGCTGGAACAGGCCATCGCGGCGCCGTTCTGCACGCGCCACCTGGCCGATCTGGGAGCGCGCGTGATCAAGATCGAGCGCCCCGGCAGCGGTGATTTCGCGCGCGGCTACGATGAGCGCGTGCGCGGCCTGGCGTCGCATTTCGTCTGGGTCAATCGCTCCAAGGAAAGCCTGACGCTGGACATCAAGCAGCCGGAAGCGGCGGCCGTGCTGGAGCAGCTGCTCGGGCAGGCCGACGTGCTGGTGCAGAATCTGGCGCCCGGCGCGGCGGCGCGCCGCGGCCTGTCCTTCGAGGCGCTGCACGAGCGCTTCCCCGGCCTCATCGTCTGCGACATCTCCGGCTACGGCGACAGCGGCCCGTACCGCGACAAGAAGGCCTACGATCTGCTGATCCAGAGCGAATCGGGCTTTCTGTCCGTCACCGGCACCGAGGACGAGCCGGCCAAGGCCGGCTGCTCCATCGCCGACATCGCCGCCGGCGTTTACGCCTACTCCAACATCCTGGCGGCGCTGCTGGAACGGGGCCGCACCGGCAAGGGCCGGCGCATCGATGTGTCCATGCTGGAAAGCATGGCCGAGTGGATGTCCTACCCGCTGTACTACAGTTTCGACGGCGCTACGCCGCCGGCGCGCAGCGGCGCGGCGCACGCCACCATCTATCCCTACGGCCCGTTCACCGCCGGCGACGGCAAGGCAGTGCTGCTCGGTCTGCAGAACGAGCGCGAATGGCGCGTGTTCTGCGAACAGGTGCTGCAGCAGCCGGAGCTGGCCGACGATGCGCGCTTTGTCTCCAATTCGCGCCGTTCGGCGGCGCGCGCGGAGCTGCGTGCCATCATTCTGAATGCATTCGCACAGTTGACCATCGACGCGGTGGTGGAGCGGCTGGACGCGGCGAAGATCGCCAACGCCCAGCTCAACGACATGGCTGATCTGTGGCGGCATCCGCAACTGCAGGCGCGGGATCGCTGGACCGAGGTCGACAGCGGTGCCGGCATGCTGCCGGCGCTGTTGCCGCCCGGCGTCGCGGCGGACGCCGAAGTGCGTATGGATGCCGTGCCGGAGCTGGGCCAGCACAGCGAGGCTATTCTCGCCGAACTCGGCTACGGGGCGGACGCCATCGCCGCGCTGCGGTCGCAGAACGCCATCTGAAGATGCCGTCCGGCATCAGGTCATGGTGACGAATTCTTCCGCGCTGGTCGGATGAATGGCCACGGTGTCATCGAAATCCGCCTTGGTGGCGCCCATCTTCACGGCCACGGCGAAGCCCTGCAGCATTTCGTCGGCACCGTCGCCGATGACGTGCGCGCCGACGATGCGCTGCTCGGCGCCGATGCACACCAGCTTCATGGCAGCGCGCACCTTGTTGCGCTGCACGCCGTAGTACAGCGGCACGAAGTTGCTGGTGTGGACGCGCACCGCGTCGCCATGCGCCGCCCGCGCCTGCGCCTCGGACAGCCCGACGCTGCCGATGGGCGGATGCGAGAACACCACGGTCGGAATGTTGTGGTAATCCAGTCGACGCTCGGGCCGTTGGTCGAATAGCCGGTCCGACAGGCGCCGGCCGGCGGCGATGGCGGCTGGTGTCAGCTCGGCCTGCCCGGTGACATCGCCGAGCGCGTAAATGCCTGCAGCGGACGTGTTCTGGTAGCCATCCACCGCGATCGTGCCGTCTTCGTTCAGCCGGACGCCGGCGTTGTCCAGGTCCAGGCCGGCCGTATCGGCGTCGCGGCCGATGGCCCACAGGAAGCGCTCCACCGCCGGCAGATGATCGCCGTCCTCGAACTCGGCGACAATGCCTGCATCACTCTGTTGCAGGGCGCGCACGCTGCGCTGCATCTGCACGTCGATGCCGACGGCGCGCATGTGTTCTATCAGCTGCTCGCCGAGCATGGCGTCGAAGTTCTTCAACACGTGCCGTTTGCGCAGCAGCAGGGTGGTCTGCACGCCGAGGCTGTGCAGCACGCCGGCAAGTTCTATGGCGATATAGCCGGAGCCGGATACGGCCACCGAACGCGGTTTCTCGCGCCAGCCGAAAAAGCCGTCCGAGTCGTCGCCCAGTTCCTCGCCGGGCACGCCTGGCCAGCGCGCATGGCCGCCGGTGGCGATGACGATGTGCGCCGCGCGGTATTGCGCGCCGTTCACCTCCAGCGTGTGCGAATCGACGAAGCGGGCATGACCGGCGATATATTCGACGCCGTCCTTGTCCAGGTTGCGTTCGTAGATGCCGTTCAGGCGCTGGATGAAGGTTTCGCGGTTGGCGACCAGCGTGTTCCAGTCGTGCCTCAGGCAGTCGAGGCTGAAGCCGTAGTCCACGGCATCGGCGGCATGTTCGGCGAACTCGGCGGCGTGCCACATGACCTTCTTCGGCACGCAGCCGACGTTGACGCAGGTGCCGCCCAGACGGTGCGGCTCGATCAGGGCCACGCGGGCGCCGTATTGCGCGGCGCGGCGGGCCGTGGCCATGCCGCCGCTGCCGCCGCCGATCACGAGCAGATCATGGTTCGTCATGCCGGGACTCCTTGCCGATTCTGGAAGCTCATTCCAACTGTCATTGCGAGTGTTCCTCTCATGGTGTCAGTACTTTGCCGGGATTCATGATGCCGTGCGGATCCACGGTCCGTTTCAGCGTCCGCATGAGTTCGATTTCCTCCGCTGTGCGGCTATATTCCAGCCAGGGGCGCTTGTGCAGGCCGATGCCGTGTTCCGCCGATACGGAACCGGACAGGTCCCGTACGATGTCGTAGCAGGCCTGTTCGATGGCGTGTTCCGTGTCGCCGTCCGGCGGTATCGGGCCGACCACGCAGTGTATGTTGCTGTCGCCGATGTGGCCGAAGTACATGTGGACGAGATCCGGGAAGCGGCTGTCCATGACTGCGCGCATGCGCTCGACGCAGGTGTCGATGGTGGCTATGGGCACGGACACGTCGAAATTGATGGTCGGTGCCAGTTGCGACAGCAGATCCGCGATGCAGTCACGCAGGGCCCAGAAGTCGTTCGCATCGGACTGTGACGCCGCGACGGCCGCGTCGCTGGCCCAGCCCTGCGTCAGGGCTTCTTCCAGCACGGCCTCGAAACGCTCGGCCTCCGCATCCGGCGCCGGGCCCTGCATGTCGATCAGCGCATACAGCGGCTGGCCGGGGGCCAGCGGCGGGCGTGCGCCGCCGAGTTCCACGGCCCGGCGGTAATAGTCGTCCCACATCAGCTCGAAGGCGCTGACGCGCCCGGACAGGGCGCGCTGGGCATGGTTGAGCAGATGCGTGGCGCTGCGGAAATCCGGCAGGGCGACAAGCGCGGTGTTGGCGCCGGCAATGCCGGGATGCAGACGCAGCACCGTGCGTGTGATCACGCCCATGGTGCCCTCGGTGCCCACGAACAGCTGCTTCACGTCCATGCCGGTGTTGTTCTTGGTCATGGTGTTCAGCATCGGCAGAACCGTGCCGTCCGCCAGCACGGCTTCGAGGCCCAGTACCAGCGCGCGCGTCATGCCGTAGCGCAGTACTCGGTTGCCGCCGGCATTGGTGGCGATGTTGCCGCCGATCTGGCAGGAGCCGCGCGCCCCCAGATCGAGGCTGAACAGAAAACCGGCGCGCTCGGCTGCCTCCTGAATGGTCTGCAACGGTGTGCCGGCGCGCACGGTCATGGTGGCGGCGGTCGCGTCGAGCTGCTCGATGCCGTGCATGCGGTCCATGGACAGCAGTACGGCGCCGTCGACCGGCGTGGCACCGCCGACCACGCCGGTCATGCCGCCCTGCGGCACGACCGGCTGGCGCATCTCGTGGCACAGCCGTAAGGCCGTGGCGACGTCTGCGGTGGTGGTCGGCAGGATCTGGATGGCGGGCGTGCCGCCCACTGTCGTGCTCCAGTCGCCGCGATAGCGGTCGTCGATGGCATCGCCGATGCGTACGCAGTCCGCGCCCAGTGCGCCGATCAGGCGGTCCGCCTTGTTCTGAACTGTGCTCGTGCCCGGCATAGTCTTTCCGTGCCTTGTTGCGAGTATGCCTGTATCTTACAGTTTCTGCTGCGGTGTCTGGGGTGCATCCGCGGTCATCGCTTGATCCCGCGCAAATCACCCGCATCATCGAATACGGAATCAACCGACGACAGGACTTGCATGACAGCCGACAATCCGTTGCTCACTATGCTCGACAACGGCGACATGCCGGATTTCGAGCGCATCCGGGCGGAACACGCCGAGCCGGCCATCGACCATCTGCTGGCTGCGGCACGCGCCACCATCGAGCAGTGCGTCGCGACGGCCGCGCCCACCTGGGCCGCTCTGATCGCACCGATCGACGATGCCGAGGAGCGCATCAGCCACGCCTTCGCGCCGGTCAGCCACATGCATTCGGTGATGGATGCGCCGGCCTGGCGCGAGGCGTTCCAGAATTGCATCGCCAAGCTGACGGACTTCAATACCGAACAGGGCCAGAACCGGGCGCTGTATGCGGCCGTGCAGAAGCTGCGCGACAGCGATGAATACGACCGCCTGGATGCCGGCCAGCAGCGCGTCATCGACAACATGCTGCGCGATTTCCGTCTGTCCGGCGTGGCGCTGGAAGGCGAGGCGCGTGAACGCTACCGCGCCATCGCGCGCCGTCTCAGCGAGCTGAGCACGCAATTCCAGCAGAACCTGCTGGACGCCACCCAGGCCTGGACCAAGCACGTCACCGAGCGTGCGGCGCTGGCCGGGCTGCCCGATTCGGCGCTCGGGCTGCTGGCGCAGAACGCCGAGCAGCAGGAGCTGGAAGGCTGGCTCATCACGCTGGATGCGCCCAGTTTCATTGCCGTCATGCAGCATGCGGACGATCGCACGCTGCGCGCCGAGCTGTACGAGGCGTTTGCCACACGCGCTTCGGACGTCGGCCCGCATGCCGGCGCATATGACAACAGCGCCCTGATGGACGAAATCCTGGCGCTGCGCCACGAGGCCGCCGCATTGCTCGGCTTCGATAATTATGCCGAGCAGTCGCTGGCCACCAAGATGGCCGACACGCCGGCGCAGATCGAGACCTTTCTGCAGGATCTGGCGACGCGCAGCCGCGCCACGGCCGAGCAGGAACTGGCCGATCTGCAGGCACTGGCCGCGGAGGACGGCGTGGCCGAGCTGCAGTCCTGGGATGTGGCTTATTACGGCGACAAGCTCAAGCACCGACGCTACGACCTGTCGGACGAGGATCTGCGCCCCTATTTCCCGGCGCCGGCGGTCATCGACGGCCTGTTCCGGGTGGTCGAGCGACTGTATGACCTGCGCATCCGTGCCAACACGGAGCTGCCGGTCTGGCACGAAGACGTCACGGTGTATGACCTCTTCGATGCCGACGGCGCCCAGCGCGGACGCTTCTATCTCGACCCGTATGCGCGCCAGGGCAAGCGCGGCGGTGCCTGGATGGCCGATGTGCAGAGCCGGCGCGTGCGTGCCGGTGCCGTGCAACTGCCGGTGGCCTTCGTCACCTGCAACTTCGCGCCGCCGATCGGCGACGATCCGGCACTGCTGAGCCACAGTGAAGTCACCACGCTGTTCCACGAATTCGGCCACGCCCTGCACCATATGCTGACGCAGATCGACTACACGCCGATTGCCGGCATCGCCGGTGTGGAGTGGGACGCCGTCGAGTTGCCCAGCCAGTTCATGGAAAACTGGTGCTGGGCGCGCGCGTCACTGGATCTGTTCGCGCGTCATTATCAAACCGGCGAGAAGCTGCCCGCCGCGCTGTTCGACAAGCTGCATGCCAGCCGCAACCACATGGCCGGCTGGCAGATGCTGCGCCAGATCGAATTCTCGCCGTTCGACCTGCGCCTGCACCGCGACCACGACCCGGCCACCGGCGCGCGCGTCGCCGCCACGCTGGCTGCCGTGCGCGACGAGGTCGCCGTGCTGCAGCCGCCCGACTACAACCGTTTCCCGCAGAGCTTCGCGCATATATTCGCCGGCGGCTACGCGGCCGGCTATTACAGCTACAAGTGGGCTGAAGTGCTGTCGGCGGACGCCTTCTCGGCGTTCGAGGAAACCGATCTGTTCGACGCCGACACCGGCGCACGGTTCCGCGGCGAGATCCTCGAGCGCGGCGGCTCGCGCGATGCCGCCGACAGCTTCCGCGCCTTCCGCGGCCGCGAGCCGTCCATCGATGCGCTGCTGCGTCACAGCGGCCTGACCGACGAGGCCGCCTAGTGCAGATCGCCAGCTGGAATCTCAACTCGCTCAATGTCCGCCTCGACCATGTGCTGGCGTGGCTGGAGAAAAATCCGGTCGATGTGCTGGCGCTGCAGGAAACCAAGCTCACCGATGACCGTTTCCCGGTCGCTGCGCTGGCCGAGGCCGGCTACCACAGCGTGTTCAGCGGGCAGAAGACGTACAACGGCGTGGCGCTGCTGTCGCGCGCACCGGCCCGGGACGTGGTCACGGCGCTGCCGGCGTTCGAGGACGAGCAGAAGCGTTTGATTGCCGGCAGCTTCGGCAAGACACGCGTCATCGGCGTGTATTGCCCGAACGGCGCGGCGCTGGATTCACCGAAGTATGCCTACAAGCTGGCCTGGTTCGAGGCGCTGGCGGAGTTCGTGCGCGCCGAGCTGACGCGGCATGAGCGTGTGCTGCTGACCGGCGACTTCAACATCGTGCCCCGACCGGAGGATACGCATGATCCGGACAAGTGGGAGGGCGGCATTCTGTGTTCGCCACCGGAGCGTGCCGCGCTGCAGACATTGCTGGACTGTGGGCTGACCGATTGCTGGCGCCTGTTTGCTGAGCGCGAGGGCCGGCATCGCTATACATGGTGGGATTATCGTGGCGGCGGCTGGCCGCGCAACGCCGGCCTGCGCATCGACCACCTGCTGGCCAGCCCAGCACTGGCCGCAAGTTGCAGCGCCTGCGAGGCGCACGTCGGCGAACGCGGCCGCAAGCGTCCGTCCGATCATGTGCCGGTGGTAGGCACGTTCACCTGAGCGGATCGTTCAGTAGCTTCAGTAGCGGCTGGACTCGGCCACTGCCGTGTTGATGCGTTCCAGCGTTTCGATGACGGCAACGGCGCTGTCGCCGTCGGAGCGCGCCGGGGTCCGGTTCGCGACGCACTCCATGAAATGCTGCAGCTCCAGGCGCAGGGGCTGGCCGTCACCGCGGAAGACCACTTCGCAGCCCCCATCATGGTTCTGCAACTGGTCGTCGATCCAACGGTGATGCTGGGTCACGGTCTGCGCGACTTCGTCGTACACCAGCATGCCGCGCGAACCGCGCACGATGGTGCGGCGATTGGTCTCTGGCCACAGCCAGGAGGTGTGCATGTTGCCGCGAATGTGATGGCCGAATTCCAGGTGCACATGCACTTCGTCCTCCACCGGCAGTCCCAGCATGCGGTGGCCCGTGGCCCGCACGCGAGTCGGCTTTTCACCGACCAGGTACAGCATCACGGCCATGTCATGCACGCCGATGTCCCAGATCACGTTTTCCATCGAGCGGGCACGGCCCAGATTGAGTCGTTCATGGCGAATGGAGAACAGTTCGCCGATGGCGCCGTCGGCAACATGGTCGCGGATCCAGGCAACCGCCGGCTGGTACAGCAGCAGATGGCCGATCATCAGGATGCGGCCGTGCCGGTGGGCCAGATCGGTGAGCGCACGCGCCTGTTCGGCAGTCGGCGTGACCGGCTTTTCCACGAATACATCCTTGCCGGCCGCCAGCGCCGCCGCGGCCACTTCATAGTGCGCCGTGGTCGGCGTGGCGATGGCCACGGCGTCATAGGCCTCCGCCAGTGCTTCGCGCCAGTTGGAATGGATGGTCGTATCCGGATATTGAGCGGCCAGTTCCTTGCGCCGTTCTGCATTGCGCTCGGCAATCCCGGCCAGCGCATCCAGTTCCGCCAGATTGCGGACGATGTTCCTGCCCCAGGCTCCGGCTCCGACGGCGACGACTCGCATCCATTCCCCGCTATTCGAATCAGTAGGCATGCATTTTACGGCAGTGAAAATGCCGGAAGGTTCCGGTTTCGGCTGCTGACCATGCCGGATGGCCGGCAATACGGCATCCGGCACGAGAATCGGCCGCGTCAATCCTGATACTTGCCGGCAGTCAGTATGTGCAGCCCTTTGAGCAGATTGAGCGCCTCGTACAGGGCGTAGTCCTCTTCCGCCAGGTTGCTGCTGTCCGTGTCTTCGGCATGCTCCTGTTCCTCGTCATCCGGCGTATCGTTGCCCAATACGCCGGCGAGGTCGGCTTCTGACAAGGGCGAGATGGAGCTGTCCACTGCGGTCACTTTGAGATGTTTGATGCCCACATCAGGCTTGATGCCGCGGGCCTGAATCGAATCACCACTGGGCGTGTAGTAGCGTGCCGTGGTGAGTTTGATTGCGGCACCGCTTTCCAGCGGGATGAGGGTTTGCACCGATCCCTTGCCGAAGGTTTTCTGGCCCATGACGATGGCGCGACCGTTGTCTTTGAGTGCGCCGGTGACGATTTCGGAGGCTGATGCGGAACCTGCATTGACCAGTATGACGATCGGGCGGCCATCGAGGATGTCCCCGGGGGAGGCTGCGAAGGATTTGTCCGTGTTCGGAGCGCGGCCGCGGATCGACACGATATCGCCGTCATCGAGAAATGCATCGGACACCGACACGGCGGCCTCGAGTACGCCACCGGGATTGTTGCGCAGGTCCAGCACGATACCATCCAGTGAGTCGTCGGCTTCTTCCTTGAGCCCGTCGATCTGCTTACGCAGGTTGTCGCCGGTCTGGTTGGAGAAGTGGCTGATGCGGACGTAGCCGTAGTTGTCGTCTAGCATGCGCGACTTGACGCTCTTGACCTCGATGATGTCGCGCTCGATGGTGACTTCGAACGGTCCGTCCTCGTCCTCGCGCAACACGGTGAGGGTGATTTCAGTGCCGGGTTCACCGCGCATGATGTTGACTGCCTCGGTCAGCGTCATGCCCTTGACCGGATCACCGTTGATGCGAATGATGAGATCGCCCGCTTCCATGCCGGCTTCGTCTGCCGGCGTATCATCGATCGGTGAAATAACGCGCACGAAGCCGTTGCTCATCTGCACCTGAATGCCGAGACCGCCGAATTCGCCGCTGGTCGTTATCGACAGCTCCTCGAAGGCATCCTCGTCGAGGTAGTTGGAGTGCGGATCCAACCCGGTGAGCATGCCCTGAATGCTGTTCTCAAGCAGCTCCTCGTCGCTGACATCCTCGACATAGCCCTGCTTCACCCGATTGAGGATTTCGACAAACGTGCGCAGTTCTTTGAGCGGCAGATCGCTTTCACCGGCGGCGGCATCGATCTTGTCGCTGCCGTAGCCGGCGAAACCGATGCCGGTCGCGCTGACGGCAATGCCGATGGCGACGCCCAGCGCGATCAGGAAGATACTGCGGGTCTGTCGATGCATGGAACAGGACTCCCGGCCCGGTTGGTCTTATTGGATTGCTACGCAGAAAGATACCATATGTTACCACGGCTTACGCAGGGAAGATTGTCTTAGTCACCCGGCAAACCACTGTGAAGGATCGAGAGCCTGTGTGCCCTTGCGGATCTCGAAATAGACACCGCTGCGGTCGTGGCCGCCACTGGTTCCGGCGCGTGCGATCGGTTGCCCGCGGGTGGCGATGTCGCCGACCTCGACATAGCTGCCCTGGGTATGGCCGTAGACGGTGAAGTAATCGCCGGCGTGGTTCAGCACCACGATCAGCCCATAGTGGTGCAGATAACCAATGTACACAACGCGTCCGTCAGCCACGGCGCGTACATCTCGGCCGTGCGGAGCCGCGCGCCATTGACCGCGCCACTGCAGCTTGCCATGGGCCTTCGGTGCGCCGAAGCGCGCAATGATGGCGCCTTCCACCGGCGGATCCATATGCCCCTTGAGGGCAGTGAAGGCCGCAGGATCCTGCTCCGCCGGCCGTGCTAGTCTGTCCTTCAATGTACTGAGCATGGACTCGAGCTGGGCAGCGGAATCACGGTAGTCCTGCAGGGTCGCTTCGCGCTCGCTCAGGCGCTCCTCCAGTGCCGCCATCGCGGCCTTACGCTGTCCGCGACTGCTTTTCAGATGCGCCAGTGTAGCGGCATGCGCATCACGCTGTTCGGCCAACTGCTGTCGCTTGGCCTCGAGTTCGGCGCGACGGTCGGTCAGATCGGCAAGCGCGTCGCGCAGTTGGGCCACTTGCCTGCTTTGTGCGTGCGTGAAATATTCGTAATAGACCAGCATGCGCCCGATACGTGCCGGCTCGTTGCCGGATAGTAGCATGCGCAGCTTGCTGGTGCGCCCGGTCCGGTATGCAGCCCGAATTTGCGTGCGCAATGTATCGAGTTGCTGTTCCAGGCGCGTCAGCTCGGCGTCATGTTCGTCCTGCAGGCGGTCGATCTGCTGTTCGAGATCGGCAATGTCCTGTTCCTGTTCCTGCAGACGCCGAACCGCCTTGCGCACGGCCCGGCCTGCCGCATCCAGCTGTGCAGCCAGCTCTTCGTGGCGCTCGTGCCCGGTCCTGATACTGGCACGTACCTGATCAATCTTTTCCTGCAACGCCTCGAGCTGGGCGCGCGTCTGCTGCACGCGTTGTCGCGTATCCTGCGCGCCGACGGGGACCAGGGCACAGGTCAGGGCCAGCACGATTGTGCTCATCAGAAGAATTCGGCGCATGAGGGTGATTGTATATGCAATAATCGCCGTCGCGCCCGCACCGCGTGCGCCCGGATCCGGTTGTGCAGAGGACAGCAAGACTCTTTTTCTGAGCTGATTATATGGAACAATTTCAAGAATTTGTCATCAATCATCCGTTTCTCTGGGCGGGTGTCATCGTGGTTCTGGTGGCGCTTGCGGTGACGGAAGGTCTGCGCCGTTTCCGGGGGCAGCAGCCGATCAGCGTGCAACAGGCGGTGCATCTGATCAATACGCGGGATGCCGTGGTGGTCGACACACGTTCGGCGGCGGATTACAGCAAGGGTCATATTCTCAATGCAATGCATATCCCAATGGCGGGGATCGAGGGCCGGGCGCAGGAAATCTCCAGGGCAACGGATCGTGTCATCATCTGTTACTGCGGTGCCGGTACGGTTGCGCCGCAGGCGGCGGCGAGTTTGCGCAAGCTCGGTTACACCGAGGCCCACGCTCTCAAGGGCGGCATCAATGGCTGGCAGGCGGATGGCATGCCGGTGACACGGAAATAGAACCTACCAATTCACGGATAATTTTGGGAGACAGTTCATGGCGGATCAGCACAGCAGTGCGACAACCAATGGCGACCAGCCGTCCCAGCCACAGGTGATGGTGCAGAAGATCTATGTACGGGATGCGTCCATCGAAGTGCCGGAAGGGCCGCACGCCTTTACGCAGGATTACAAGCCGGAGGTCAATGTCGACCTGAATACCGGCACACAGGAATTCGGCGGCGAGGACTATCACATCCTGTTGACGGTTACGGTGACTGCGCGCCAGCAGGACAAGACCGCCTATATAGTGGAAGTACAGCAAGCTGGCGTATTCCGCGTACACGGCTTTGCCGAGGATGCGCAGCGCCAGCATGCGCTGGGGGCGTACTGCCCCAGCGTGTTGTTCCCGTTCGTGCGCGAAGCCGTGGCGGCGATGGTGCAGCGCGCCGGTTTCCCGCCGTTTCTGCTGCAGCCGGTTAACTTCGACGCGCTGTATCAGGAGCAGCAGGTACGCGCGCAGCAGGAGGGGTAACAGCGGGTGTCGAAGCAACATTGCGTGGCGGTAGTGGGCGCCGGCTCCTGGGGTACGGCCCTGGCCATGCAGCTGGCGCGCAACGGCGTCGAGGTGCGCCTGTGGGGACGGGACGCGGCCGCCATCCGTGCCATGGCGCGGCGCGGCGAAAACCACCCCTATCTGCCGGGCTGTCCACTGGGCGCCAATGTGCATCCGGAAGCGTCACTGACGGCCGCCGTGACAGTGGCGGCGGATGTGCTGGTGGCCGTGCCCAGCCATGCGCTGCGCGACTGTCTGCAGGCCCTGCAGCCACTGCTGCAGCCCGCGCAGCGGGTGATCTGGGCCACCAAGGGGCTGGAGCCGGATACGGCCCTGCTGCCCGACCAGGTCGCGGCAGCGGTACTGGGCACGGCGCGCCCCGTTGCCGTGCTGTCGGGGCCGAGCTTTGCCGGCGAGGTTGGCCGCGGTCTGCCGAGCGCGGTTACCATTGCATCGCGCGATGCCGCGTTTGCACACGATATGGCAGCCGCCTTTCACGACGGCATTTTTCGGGTTTACACGACCACGGATATCATCGGTGTGGGCGTCGGCGGCGCCGTCAAGAACGTCATCGCCATTGCGGTGGGTATGGCCGATGGTCTGGGCTACGGTGCCAATACGCGCGCGCTCCTGATCACACGCGGTCTGTCGGAAATGATGCGCCTGGGTGCCGAGCTCGGCGGCGAGCGCGCCACATTCACCGGCATGGCCGGTCTGGGTGACCTGCTTTTGACCTGCAGTGACGACCAGTCACGCAACCGCCGCATGGGGCTGGCGTTGGCGGCGGGGCGCTCGGTTGCGCAGGCCGGCGCGGAGATTCGGCAAGTGGTCGAGGGTGTGCGGGTGGCCCCCGAGGTGGCGCGCATCGCCGCCGACCGGGCAGTGGACATGCCCATCACGACGCAGGTGTGTCGAGTGTTGCATGACGGCCGGACACCGGCAGCGGCGGCAAATGAACTGGCCGGGCGGCCGTCGCGCCCGGAACAGGACTGATCGAGCATCGGCGGCCGGGGATGAAGAGCTGACAGAATCATGGCGAACTGGATCACATTCGGACGCTTTCTGCTGTTGTTCGTGTTGCTGGGGGTTGTCTACGCCGGCACGCCCTGGCTGCAGCTGGCCAATGCCCCACTGGTCATTGTCATGATCGCGCTGGATGGTGTCGATGGCTGGGTGGCGCGGCGCTTTGACGAAGAGTCGCTGTTCGGCGCCACATTCGATATCGCCATCGACCGCATCGTCGAGGTCGTGCTGTGGGTGGTACTGGCGCATCTGGGTTTCATCGGCGTCTGGGTGCCGCTGCTGTTCATCATCCGCGGCAATCTGGTGGATGCCATTCGCAGCAAGGGCGCTGCGGCGGGCACGGCGGCGTTCGACATGATGCAGTCACCGGTTGGGCGCTTGCTGGTGGCCGGGCGTTTCATGCGCGGGTTCTACGCCGTGCTCAAGGCGACCACATTTGCCTGGATTCTGTTCTGGCAGCCGTTCCATGCATTGGCACCGACTTTCTGGGCCGACTGGGGGGCGCTGCTGTCCGGCATGGGCCTGGCACTGGCGTGGCTGTCGGCGGCATTGTGCATTGTCCGTGGTCTGCCGGTTATCATTGAATTCTGCGCCAACAGTCGACAGCACAGAGCCTGATGACCACCCGCCTCGCCATTTTCGATATTGACGGAACGCTGATCCCCGGCGCCAGCACCGAAGTCCGCTTCGTGCGCTATCTACGCCGCCAGCACGTTCTCGGGGCGCGCCAGATCGCGGCCTATGCCTGGTTCTGTGTACGTTACGGGCTGCAGTATGGCAGCGACCTGAAACTCAAGAACAAGGCCTATCTGAGTGGTCTCAAAAAGACGCAGGTCGAGCAATTGGCAACGGCTTTCGTGCGGGATGAGCTGCTGCCGATTCTGTATCAACCGGTGCTTGAGCGTCTGCGCGCGCATCAGGCTGCGGCGGATGTCGTCGCGCTGCTCAGCGGCACGCCCCAGTTTCTGGCTACGGCACTGGCCGAGGGCCTGACTGCGGATTGTGGCTACGGCGCGCTGTGTGCCCTACGCAGCGGCATATTTCGGGCGGCGCCCATGACCCGGCATCCCTATGGCGCCACCAAGGTGACTGCAGCGCGGGAGCTGGCGCAGCAGACCGGCCTGGCGTTGACGCAGGCCGTGGCCTATGGCGACTCGGTGCACGATGGTCATCTGTTTCGGGTTGTGAGCGAGGCGGTGGCGGTGCAGCCGGATCGGGGCCTGGATGCCATGGCCACCGACGAGGGCTGGGAAATACTCATCGATTAGCCTGCGGCGCTCACGCGAAGTGCTGCTGGCGCCAGGCTTCATAGGCCACCACGGCGACACTGTTGGACAGGTTCAGACTGCGGTTGCCGGGGCGCATCGGCAGATGCATGACCGCCGTGGCGGCTTGTCGGCAGAAGGTGGGTAGACCGCGGGTTTCACAGCCGAACAGCAGCGCATCATCGTGCTGGTAGGCGATCTGGTCATAACGCACCGTGCCGTGCCTGCTGGCCGCAAGAATCCGGCATTGCGGGTGATTTTTCCGCCAGGCGGCGAAATCCGGCCAGCGCCGCATGACGCCCATCACGCGGTAGTCGAGCCCGGCGCGCCGCAGGTGCCTGTCACTCAGGTCGAAGCCCAGCGGTTCGATCAGATGCAGTGTGGCGCCGATATTGGCGCACAGACGGATGACGTTGCCGGTATTGGGCGGTATTTCCGGTTCGTGGAGGACAATGTGCACGATCAGGGTCGGGGTGTGCCGCACTTCCAGCAGGTATCGAACTGACCGGCAAGGCGTTCGCCGCAGTGTGGACAGCTCCAGGGACGGCCGCCGAGTGCGCCGCTTTCAAAGCGCTGGATGAGACTGCAGGCGCGGTCGTAGTCCCGACCATCATCCACCCACACGCTGGGATAGAGATCGACAGGCAATTGGCCCATGCCGCCCCACAGGTGCTGGCTGCGGACATGCGCCGCGATGCCGAAGGTACCCAGGTAGTCCTTGGCGATTTCCGCATTGACCGGATCCGCCGCGAGATAGACTTGCATCGCTTTCATGCCGCCATTGTGCGAAAAAGGTCGCGCCGATAACAATGTACTTGCCATCAGCAGGTGTGGCATTCGGGCACATTCCGGCTTGTCACTTCACTTGTTGGGGATGTTCGGCAAGCGTTTTCACTTTGGCCCAGCCCAGCTCCCGAACAGCATCGCCGATCTGGTCCAGATCACCGACCACGACCCAGGTCATGGCATCGGGTTTGAGCAGACGTCTGGCTGCAGCGGGCAGGTCATCGACGGTCAGGCTCTGTATGCGGCCGACATACTGCTCGTAGTAGTCGGCGGGCAGGTTGTGGATGATGGAGTCGGCCAGCGTGCGAGCCAGTTCCCGAGTGGTTTCATTGGCCCCGGTCAGACTGCGCGTCAGATTGGCCGCGGCCATGTCCAGCTCCTCGCTGGTCGGCGGCTTATCACCGCGAATCCTGCGGATCTGGTCACGAATGGCCTTGATGGCGGGTACCGTCTTGTCGACCTGTGCCGAGGTATAGGCAAAGAAGGGGCGTTGTGCACGGGTCTTGGTGAGCGAGCTGCCGGCGCCGTAGGACCAGTGTTTTTGCTCGCGCAGCAGCAGGTTAAGGCGGGAGTTGAACATGCCGCCGAGAATGGCATTGACGGCCGTCATGGCAAACTTCGCCGGCTGCGTGCGGGCCGGCGCCAGATTGCCGGCGATGATGGTGGACTGTGTCGCACCTGGCCGGTCGACGAGGAAGATGCGGGTCTGCTCGGGTGGCGCGACTGTGCTGATGTCCTTTGCCGGCAGCGGCGTGTCCGCAGGAGACTGCCAGCCGCCGAAATGTCGTTCCAGCAGGGGTTTGATCTCTGCCATTGTGGTGTCGCCCACGACCACCAGCGTGGCATTGTCCGGACGCAGCCAGCGGTGATAGAAATTCAGCAGGTCGTCGCGCGTCATGGCCTGCACGGCTTCGGTCGTGCCGCTGCCTGTAAGCGGTATGCCGTACGGATGATCATTGCCATAGAGCAACGGGCCAATCTTGCGCAGGCCGAGGCTCATTGGACTGTTCTTTTCCTCTTCAATGGTGGCTAGTTTCTGCTTGCGCAGCCGCTGCAGGTTATCCTTCGGGAACGCGGGCTGCTGCAGGATGTCGGCAAACAGCGCCAGTGAGTCGGGCAGGCGGCTGGATAGAGCCGACATGCCGGCGATTGACGCGTCCAGCGATGAATGGGTCGAAAAGGTTGCTCCCGCGCTATCCAGAGCGGCGCTGATTTCCAGGGCACTGCGTTGCTCGGTGCCTTCGTCGAGCATGGCCAGGGTCAGGCCGGCCAGCCCGGGCTGGGCCGCCGGGTCGGCGGCATAGCCGGCATCGAACAACATGTCCAGCCGCACGGTCGGTATGGCGTGTTTCTCTGCTAGCTGTATTTCCAGTCCGTTCGATAGTGTGGCTGTCTGCACCGGTGGCAAATCCAGGTCGGGCGTGGCGCCGATGTCCGGTAACTGGCTGCGATCGACATCCGTGTCGTGCGTCGCGTGCTTGCCGTATGGCAGCACGGAGAGCACGAAATGGCCGCCGGACAGCCATTTGTTCACGGCGTTGCGCACGGTCACCGCTGTTGCCGTGCGCAACGCATCCAGTTCCTGCTCATAGTGCGCAGGATCGTTGTGATAGATTTCACCGCTGGCCAGCTGACGCGCCTTGCCGTCGGCGCTTTCCAGGCTGCGCATGAAATCGGCGCCGATGCGCATCTTGCTGCGCTGCATGGCTTCCGTGGCGGGGCCGTTGTTGTGAAAGTCCCGCAATATGTCTGTGATTCTGTCCTCCAGCTCGTCCAGCGAGGTGTCCGCCTTGGCGGTCGCTGAAATGATGAACTGGGAGCCGAGTTGCCGGTTGACGACGCCGGCACTGACATCCAGAGCAATCTGCTCGTCGTAAACGAGTTTCTTGTACAGCAGGGCGGTCTTGGCGCCGGTGAGCAGGTCGCCGGCGAGTTCCAGCTGTATGGTATCGGCGCTGTCTCGGGGTGGCACATTCCAGACCAGGTACAGACGCGCATGCGGCACGCGGTCGTGCATGATCATGCGGTGTTCGCCCTGCATGGGCGCGATCCAGCGTTGCTGCTGGCTCAGAGGCGGCCCGGCCGGAATGCTGCCGAAGTAATGCTCGACTTTGTCACGCGCCGCGTCGGGATCGATATCGCCGGCCAGCACGAGCGTGGCGTTGTTCGGCCCGTAGTAGGTGCGGAACCATTCCTGCACATCATCCAGTGTCGCCGCTTGTAGATCCTTTTTCGAACCGATCGTCGGCCAGGAATATGGGTGGTTGCCGGGATAGGTGTTCGCGGGCAGGGCCCACCAGGCCTCGACATAGGGCTGGTTGCCGCGCTGGCGCTTTTCGTTGAGCACCACGCCGACCTGTTCATCCAGCTCGGCTTCGCCGATGCCGCCGAGCAGGTGCCCCATGCGGTCCGACTCCATCCACAGAGCCATGTCCAGCGCCGGCGTCGGTACCGTGGCATAGTAATTGGTGCGATCCGGTCCGGTGGTGCCGTTCATGTTGGTGGCGCCGGCACTCTCGAACGGCTCGAAGTATTCGCCGTCCCAGTGCTCCGTGCCCTGGTACATGAGATGTTCGAACAGGTGCGCGAAGCCGTGTTGTCCCGTACCCTCGTTTCTGGAGCCGACGTGGTACCACATGTGCACGGCCACGATCGGTGTCGAGTGATCTTCGTGCACGATCAGCGTCAGGCCATTGTCCAGCACGTACTTTTCGTAATCGATGTCGATGGACGGGATGGGTGAATCAACGGTGTCCCGTGCCTTGCTGTCAGCGGCCGCTGCCGGGCTGGTGTCGTCGGATGCTGTGCTGGCGCCGGTCGAGCCGCAGGCGGCGAGCAGGAGCAGGATCGCGGTGAGCCGCGGCAAAGCGTATGCGTGCATGAGTGGTTGGCCTTGTGTTTGCAGTCCGGTGATGCCGACGCTGATTGGACAATACAGAGCGTTTTGGTTCCATTGTCCGAATCCACGGCCCGGTGCCGGGGTCGACTCCGACGGGCGGCAAACGGCCCGCGGCAATATGGGATGACGACATGCAGCAATGGGTGATCGATCGGGGTGTACTGGCTCAGGCGCGTTGGTGTGCCTCACCCAATTGCAATGCACGCCCACAGAGCGTGACAGTGGATACGCTGGTCGTGCACGGCATCACGCTGCCGCCCGGCCATTTCGGCGGCGGTCATGTCGATGCGCTGTTTTGCAACCGGCTGCAAGCCGATGCGCACCCGTGGTTCGCGCAGGTGGCGGCGCTGCGGGTTTCGGCGCATGTGCTGATCGCGCGTACCGGCGCCCTGACGCAGTACGTCAATTTCGACGAGCGCGCCTGGCATGCCGGGCGTTCGTGCCTCGACGGCCGTGACGCGGTCAATGATTTTGCCGTCGGCGTGGAGCTGGAGGGTACGGATGACTGCCCGTATGCGCCGGCCCAGTATCGCCAGCTGGCTCGACTGGCGGTGGCGCTGATGCGGTACTATCCGGCCCTCACGCGTGAGCGCATCGTCGGGCACAGCGATATCGCACCGGGGCGCAAGACCGACCCCGGCCCCGCGTTTGACTGGCATTGGTTCGACCGGGCGCTGTCCGCAGCGTCCCGACAGTAATGAGGGAGTTTTGTCTTGAGCGACTGGACACGCTATCTGGATGCGGCCATCGAGGCCGCGCGCGCCGCCGAACAGGTCATTCGGCACTACTACAGCATCGATGTCGAGGTCATGCGCAAGGCCGACGCCAGCCCGGTGACGGTGGCGGACATCGAAGCCGAACGCGAGATCAAGCGCGTGCTGAGCGCCGCCTGGCCGGAGCATGGTTTCTACGGCGAGGAGCTGGGCCGCGATGATGGCGAGCATGATTTTCTGTGGCTGATCGACCCCATCGACGGCACCAAGAGCTTCGTGCGCGGCTATCCCTTCTTTTCCACCCAGATTGCGCTCATGTACCGGGGCGAACTGGTGGTCGGCGTGTCCAACGCGCCGCTGTTCGGTGACGGTGAGCTGGCCTGTGCCGCACAGGGCGCCGGCGCCACGCTCAACGGCGGCGCCATTGCCGTGTCCGAGATCGGCGATCTGAGCGAAGCCTCCCTGTCGCTCGGCAACACTGCGCGCCTGGCGGCGTCACCGGCCTGGGGCGCAACCGGCGAACTGATCGGCCGGGTCAGTCGCATCCGCGGTTATGGCGATTTCTATCACTATCACCTGTTGGCCGCTGGGCGCATTGATGCCGTCATCGAGTCCGATCTCAACATTCTCGACATCGCAGCGCTGACGGTCATTGTGCGCGAGGCGGGCGGCGATGTGACGACACTGGGTGGCGCCGGCATTGATCTGGACACCACCAGTCTGCTGGCCACCAACGGCCGGCTGCGCGGCGCCGTCAGTGCCTATCTGACGGGCTGGTCAGACTAGGACCTCAGCGCCGCGCAGGCTGATCACCGGCCAGCCCTCGGCCGCGGCAACGGCGGCCAGCCGCGCATCCGGGTCGACGGCAATTGCGGTGTCGACGTGGCGCAGCAGCGGCAAGTCGTTGTGTGAGTCGGAATAGAAGCGCGTGCGCTCGAAGACCTGCGGCTGCCTGCGGCGCCACACCGCCAGACAGTCGATCTTGCCGGCCTGAAAGCAGGCCGGGCCGGACAGCTCGCCGGTGTGGCGGCCGTCGATGACTTCCGGCTCCGTGGCGATGAGGTGGTCGATATGCAGCAGGGCTGCGATTGGCTCGGTGACGAAGCGATTGGTGGCGGTGATGATGGCCATGCAATCGCCGGCGGCGCGCCGGCTGGCGATCAGAGCCTGTGCCTGACGCGCAACGGCGGGCCGTATCCAGTGTTCGATGAATTCCTCGCGCAATGCGAGTAACTGCTCCGGCGGATTGTCCACCAGCGGCTGCAAGGCAAAACGCTGGTAGGCGTGAACGTCCATCGTGCCGGCCTGGTATTGCTCGTAGAAGCGATTGTTCTCGCGCGCATACCAGTCCGCGTCCACAATGGCCTTGTCGACCAGGAATTGGCCCCACATGTGGTCGCTGTCGGCGGCGAGCAGTGTATGATCAAGATCGAACAGAGTCAGGTTCACGTTGTGTATTCCGTTTTCTTTATGGAAGAATCTGGGGCGTGTTCATTGGTTGGGGAGCAGGGTCGTGATTGATGCGCAGGGATTCAGAGCCAATGTCGGTATCATTCTAAGCAATTCCAGCGGCCAGGTGTTCTGGGCCAAACGCATCGGCCAGCAGTCCTGGCAGTTCCCGCAGGGCGGCATCCAGCGCGGCGAGAATACACGCGATGCACTGTTCCGGGAACTGGAAGAGGAGATCGGTCTGCGCCCGGAGCATGTGCGGGTCATTGGTTCCACCCGGCGCTGGCTGCGTTATCGACTGCCGAAGCGCTACATTCGTCGCAATCGGCGGCCGCTGTGCATCGGCCAGAAACAGAAATGGTTCATGCTGCGTCTCATGGCTCCCGAATCCTGCTTCTGCTTCGACGCCTGCGACAAGCCTGAATTCGACGGCTATCGCTGGGTCGACTACTGGCGCCCGGTCGATGAGGTGGTGTTCTTCAAGCGCCAAGTTTATCAGCTGGCGCTGGATGAGCTTTCCGACTGCCTGAAGTGAAGCGCCGGCGATCGGCGTACACGGTTCGCGCAAGACACCTCTGTAACTCCCCGCTCGACTGATCCGTCACAATGCTGTGCGCTCACCAGCATTCGTCATCTGGCGCAGAATGCCAATCGTCATGCTATTGACACCCATTCTCATTTGCGTTTAACTGCAACTGGGAGGTCAAGATTCATGTATGTATGCATTTGCAATGCAGTAACCGACGGCGATATTCGTGAGGCGTATGCGGATGGTGTCCGGACCATGGCACGGCTGCAGGATGAGCTGGGCGTGGCAACCTGTTGCGGATGCTGCGAGGCCGAGGCGCGTGACGTGCTTGCTTCCTGCCAGACCCATGTCGAGGCTGCAGAGCAGCAACACAATGCGGATGCGCATCTGCCGCTCGCCGCTGCTGGTTGAATGCGCGTTGTCAGGTGCGGCACAGGTCAGCTAAGCTGACACCATTCACCCGCCGACGGAAGCATTCTCATGAAAGGCGACGCCAAGGTCATCGATTATCTGCAACAGGGGCTCAAGCTCGAGCTCACCGCCGTGAACCAGTTTTTCCTGCATGCCCGCATGTATGACGACATGGGGCTGTTCGAGCTGGGCAAAAAGGAATACCAGGAATCCATCGAGGAAATGCACCACGCGGATCGCTTCATCAAGCGCATCCTGTTCCTCGAGGGTCTGCCCAATCTGCAGGATCTCGACAAGATACGCGTGGGCGAAACGCCGCGCGAAATGCTCGAATGCGATCTGGCCGGCGAGCAGGATGCGCGAGCGCTTTATGTGGAAGCGATCGCCCATTGTGAGCAGGTACAGGACTATGTTTCGCGCGACCTGTTCGCCGATCTGCTGGCCGACGAGGAAGGCCATATTGACTTTCTCGAGACCCAGCTGGCGCTGCTGCAACGCATGGGCGAGCAGAACTACATCCAGACCCAGACCGGAGATGCCAATCAGGAGGGCGGCGAAACCTGATCGCTGCCGGCCAGGACTGTCTTTTGCGAACCCGCCGGTGTAGCGAGTTCCTTGTGTCGGCAGTGAAAGGGCCGGCCGCGCAACCTCGGCAGGGTGGCAATATGGCATATGGACATGGCATCCGCTGCCCCGGAGCTGCTGCAAGCCAGCATGCATATCGTCAGAACGGCTTGACCACCGCCAGGATGACGATGACGGCGAGCAACAGCGACGGCACCTCGTTCATCAGCCGGTAATGGCCGGCGCTGCGCGTGTTGCGCTGCCGGCGGAAGCGCCGCACGTGGATCTGACACCAGCCGTGAAAGCCGATCAGTGCGAGCACCAGCGCCAGCTTGGCATGCAGCCAGCCCTGTGCGGCAAACCAGCTGCCGCCGTAGAGGATGATCAGCCACAGGCCGAACAGAATGGTCAGTGCCGCGCCGATCGACATGAGCACCGACAGGCGCCGCTCCATGATGCAGAAGCGCCGCTGGCCGGCATCATCGCTTGTATCGGCGTGATACACGAACAGACGCGGCAGATAGAACAGACCGGCGAACCAGGTCACCATGAAAATGATATGCAGTGCCTTCACCCATGGCAGCATGGCAGCTCCGTCCGAGAAATGCGTGTGGCGCATTGTACGCCAGCGCTGCGCACAGGGACTTGTGCGATCCGATAGAATGGGGATGTTTCAGCGATCTGCATGCACCGAGCAATGAGCCAAGCACAATACAATGTCGGCATTGTCGGCGGCACCGGCTATGCCGGCGCCGATCTGTTGCGCCTGCTGGCACTGCATCCGGCCGTGCGCCTGACCACCGTGACTTCACGTGGCCAGGCCGACACCCCGGTAGCCGATACCTGGCCACAGCTGCGCGGCCTGATCGATCTTGATTTCAGCCCTGCGCATACCGATGCGCTGGCGGATTGCGACGTGGTGTTCTTCGCCACGCCGCATGCCGCAGCCATGCATGATGTACCGGCGCTGCTGGATGCCGGCAAGCGGGTGGTCGATCTGTCGGCCGATTTCCGCCTGCGCGACGCCGATCTCTGGGCGCGCTGGTACGGCGTCGAGCACGCCTGTCCCGAATATATTGAACAGGCAGTGTACGGTCTGCCCGAGTTGAACCGGGGCCGCATTGCCGAGACGCGTCTCGTGGCCTGTCCCGGCTGCTACCCGACCGCCGTGGTGCTGGGGTATCTGCCGCTGCTGGCGCAGGGGCTGGCGTCGACTGCCGGGCTGATTGCCGATGCCAAGACCGGCGTATCCGGCGCCGGCCGGAAGGTGAGCGAGAATTTCCTGTTTTCGGAAGTATCGGATTCATTCAAGGCATACGGCGTGGCCGGTCACCGCCACCTGCCGGAAATACGCCAGCTGCTGGAAGCTGTCGCTGGTGAGTCGATCGAGCTGACGTTCGTGCCGCATCTGGTGCCCATGATTCGCGGCCTGCACGCCACGCTGTATGCGCGTGGTGTCGGCGCCACGGACGTGCAGGCCCTGTACCGCGAATTTTATGCCGACGAACCGTTTGTCGATGTGCTGGATCCCGGCCAGGTGCCGGAAACGCGCCACGTGCGCGGCAACAACATGTGCCGGATCGCGGTACAGCGTCCGGCCGGCAATGATGACACGGTAGTGGTGCTGTCGGCGCTGGACAATCTGGTCAAGGGCGCATCCGGACAGGCGGTGCAATGCTTCAACATCATGCTCGGGCTGGACGAGACGGCGGGGCTGCGCGAGCCCGGCGCCGTGCCCTGACGCGATGTCTGCGAAGCATGATTCGCCGATCGCTCACACATCACTTATGCTAGGGGCAATGCGCCCGATGGAGTCAGTTTCATTAGTACTGCTGTGCAAACCGAACAGGAAGCCGGACTTGTATTCACCGATGCCGCAGCCATCAAGGTACGCGAACTGATGGCGGAAGAGGACAGCGACGATCTGAAGCTGCGCGTCTATGTTTCCGGCGGCGGCTGCAGCGGCTTCCAGTATGGCTTCGCCTTCGATGAGAATATCGAAGACGGCGATACCCGCATTGACAAGCAGGGCGTGACCCTGCTCATCGATCCCATGAGCGCTCTCTACCTGACCGGCGCCGAAATCGATTTTTCGGATGGGATCGAGGGTGCGCAGTTTGTCATTCGCAACCCCAATGCCATGACGACGTGCGGTTGCGGCAACTCCTTTGCTGTGTAACGACTCATGCGCACCCTGCCCCCTTGAGGGGGCGGATTCGCCGCAGGCGAATCGGGGGTGGAAGAAGAAGCAACAGTTTTGCGGAGCAAAACCCGCGCGCAGCGCGGCGCAGTTTGTCATTCGCAACCCCAATGCAATGACGACGTGCGGTTGCGGCAACTCCTTTGCTGTGTAACGACTCATGCGCACCCTGCCCCCTTGAGGGGGCGGA
>Ga0079226_10000167_pt1 | contig 41876 bp, 42 predicted proteins | sample Poulit2014_FD_76345 | JGI IMG/M metagenome (GOLD analysis project Ga0079226, IMG submission 76345) | Agricultural soil microbial communities from Georgia to study Nitrogen management - Poultry litter 2014 | ecosystem: Environmental > Terrestrial > Soil > Agricultural land | place: USA: Georgia...
GTGAATCTATAGAATGTTAAAGTTTTGAGCACATAATATACCAAATAATCAATGTATTGTTTGGTATATTGTGAAAGAGAACATTTGCTGTTTCAGACAAGGATATTATTTACCCTTGTTCTGAAAATAGCAATTTTACTTTTCTCTTTGTTCAGAATTTTAACTTTTTTATTTTCTTGTAATACTATTTTCTATTTCATTCGGGTTATTTTTATCGAATTTTACAGCAAAATAATTTGCATCATGATAATAGAGAAACCAATAATCTTGCATTATATAATTTGGAATTAATCGTTCTTTTTCTCTTATTGATTGCATAGGATAATCATCGTAAGCAGTGACCCATAGCGGGTTTCTATGTGCTAATGTTGGGAAAATATCTCCCATATGTACTGCTTTCTCCCCTTCACTTTCGATTGTGATTACCGCATGTCCAAAACTGTGACCACCTGTATGTTTAATTTGAATACCAGGTTGAATTTCAGCCTCTGTTTCGAATAACATAAGTTTATCTTTAAAATCACCATTATTTTTTTGCCAATAGGTAGATTTACTACGGATATTAGGACTTTGAAATTCATGCCATTCATCTTGTTGAATTACATGTATGGCGTTGCTAAAAATAGCATGGCCTTCAATATCTGTAAGACCAGCTGCATGGTCAAAATGTAGATGAGTCATCAGTACATAATCAATATCTTCTAATGTTAAATTTAATGATTTCAAATCATTTTCAATATCACTCTCATAATAGACTCCAAAAATTTTACATTCTTTATCAGTTAATTTCCCAGACCCAATACCAGTATCTATTATAATGTTTTTATTTTCAGTTTGGATAAGTATCGGGTGTGTAGGTAATGAAATTTGATTCTTATCATTCACTTCATATTTTTTTGTCCATAATGCTCTTGGTACCACACCAAACATAGCACCGCCATCTATATGTGTAATACCTCCATTTAAACAATGTACTTTATATTGACCTAATTTCATCATCCAATTCCTCCTTGTAGTTAATTTAACAATACGAATTACTTATTATAGTAATACAATCACACTATTACGTAAAATAAAGGATATACTGATTTAAATTCTAATTATCTACGAAAGATATTATACATACTAACTTTTTAATATTAACACCAACTTAATTTATATTATCTGTTAACAACTAATAAAAAATACCAACAAAATGCGATCATTTTGTTGGTATAAAACATTAATTAAAATTTTTATGAAATTTTGCTTCCATTCTATAAATTCTTGAACCTTTTTCAGAGAACTTTCTTTCGTATTCAGTCTCTATATTGTCTTCGTCATCTTCTTGATGAAGATTTAAATTGAGCTTAGTAAAGTACATACCAAATTGAGACATACTTTCTAGACTATATGCAAAAAGTCCTCTGTTGTCTGTTTTAAAATGGATTTCTCCATCTTCTTTTAATACTTGCTTGTATAAAGCTAAAAACGTATGATAAGTCAATCTACGTTTTGTATGCCGCTTTTTAGGCCAAGGATCTGAAAAGTTCAAGTATATGCGGTCGATTTCTCCATCTTTGAAATATTCATTAAGCTCCATTGCGTCATTGCAAATCAATTTAATATTTGTTAGGCCAAGTTCTTTCACTTTATCTACAACGTTGACCATCACATTTTTTTCTCTTTCTAGTGAAATAAAGTTGATATCTGGATGTTGTGAAGCAAGCGTTGTGATAAATTGCCCCATTCCCGATCCTACTTCAATATAAATATCTTGTTTTTTCTCAAACCAGTCACTTATTTGCCCTGCATGAGTACCATCCATGTCCACCAAATCTGAGTGAGACTTTAAATAATCTTCTGCCCAAGGCTTGTAACGCATTCTCATTCTGATAACTCCTTATATAAATGCATTGTTATTCATTACTTCATTTAGAAACTTCAGCCACATATTCATATCTTTATAACGCTTTTGTTCTTCATACCATTGAATCATCCCTATTGATTGGATGACTGTGTACCATTTCATACGCTTTTGTAAATCCATAGAATCTTTCGTTCCATATACATCTAACCAGTGAGGCCATTTTTTCTCAGGAACGTAATTGTATAGCAGCATACCTAAATCAATTGCAGGATCAGCAATCATTGCGCCTTCCCAATCTACTAAATACAGTTCATCACGATCTGATAATAACCAATTGTTATGATTAACATCGCCATGCACCACAGTGAAGAATCGTGGGTCTAAATTCGGCATATGGTCTTCTAAATACGTCAACGCTTTTCTAATTACATGGTGTGTTAAAACTTCTCTTGATAATGAAGCATTTATTTTCTTTAATAAAATATCTGGTGTGATTGGCTCCATTTCCATACGTTTCAACATATTCAATAGCGTTTTAGAACTATGAATTTTTTTCAATAAATTAGCTACCCTTTGTTCGTGCATTTCATTGAAAGTAAGCTCTCTACCGTTTTTCCAATGTTGTGCTGTTACAACTTCTCCAGTTTCGATACGTTTTGTCCAAACTAGTTTAGGCACAATACCTTCAGCAGATAAGGCTGCGATAAAAGGATTTGAATTTCTTTTTAAAAATAACTTTTGTCCATCTTGTTCAGCCATATAAGCTTCACCCGATGCACCACCTGCTGAATCAAGTGTCCATCCTAATTGATAAAACTGCTCCAACACGTTCACCTCACTTTCAATTAGAAAATGACTCCTGAAAAACAATTTTCGAGAGCCATATATAATAATTTTTAAGTTCAATATTAAAAACTTCAACCAATTTGTGTAGCCTCAAGTCTTATGACTGACACACTGTCCCATACAGTTCAAGTTCTTTTATTTATTCATCCATTATAGTTTGAGCTGATTTATAATAACTTGTATATCATATCATAAATCACCTCTAAACAAGAGGATTAATTTAATATTTCTCTATCTTTTTTGTGAAATTTTTTACTAACTGAATTTTAAGACTCATAGAAGATTCTATAATGTTTAGAAGTATATTTCAACTATAAATAAGTATCAAAATTTCACATTTTAATTCCATATTCATGTGGAATTCTTTTAATCGGCTCAGTAAGAATTATAACATAATTTAACGTTAATTTATGTTACATTTTCTATCCATTTATTGAAAATATTAACTAAGCGTGTCAATGTATCTATTAAATCCTTCTTGCAATGATTTTGTTATTGGACCTACTTTACCATCTCCAACTACATCACCATTTAATTTAATAACTGGCATAACTTCTACTGAAGTACTTGAAACGATAATCTCATCTGCATTTTTTAAGAAATCTACCGTAAATGTTTCTTCATTAAACGGAATATTTTTTTCTTCAGCAATTGCTTTTATAACTTTTCTCGTAATACCATTCAATATATAATTATTGATTGGGTGTGTATAAATTACCCCGTCTTTTATTGCATAGACATTACTTGAAGAACCTTCTGTAACAATTTCACCACGATGTTGAATTGCTTCTTTTGCATTATATTTTACAGCATACTCCTTTGCCAATACATTACCTAATAAATTCAGACTTTTTATATCACAACGTAACCAACGTATATCTTCTGTAGTAACTGCATTAATACCTTCTTCTAATAACTTATATGGACGTTCATAAGATTTTGTGAATGCCGTAATATTTGCTTTAACTGAAGGCTCAGGAAAAGCATGGTCACGAGGCGCAGCCCCGCGTGTAACTTGTATATAGACCCCACCATTTACTACACCATTTGCAGATAGTAATTCTGTAATCAATTCTGTAAGACCTTCTACAGTATAATTTAATTCTAACCCAATTTCTTTCGCACTTCTTAACAATCTTTCAAAATGCTCCTTTGCAGTAAAAGGATGATTATTATAAACTCTTACATATTCATAAATACCATCGCCGAATACATAGCCCCTATCATTATAAGGAACGCTTGCATCATTTTCTTCTAACAATCTTTCATTTATCAATACTTTTGTCATATTTATTCCTCCACACACAATGTATATAGTGACTCTAAATAAATGCTCGTCGCATCAAATAATTGTTTTTTGCTAATATATTCATTCTTTTGGTGCATTAAATCTTCAGAATCATCAAACATCGCTCCGAATGCAATGCCTTTATCTAAATTACGCGCGTATGTGCCCCCACCAATTGTGTATGGCTCAGATTGATCACCTGTTTGATTTCTGTAAGCCTGTACTAGCGATTGTACAAATGGGTCATCTTTTTCTACATAATGTGGCACTTGATTTTTACCCAATTCAATTGAAAATCCTAACTGTTGAACTTCACCTTTGAAACGAGTCATCGCTTCTTCGAATTCAAATCCTTCGGGATATCTTAAATTAATACCAAACATGCCCCCATCAACATTATCATATGAAATAACACCTATATTTGTCGTTAAATCCCCCATAACATCTGTATGGAATTTCATGCCCATTTTTTCACCGAAATGAGAGTTGAATAGATACTTTTCACTAAAACCAACAAAGTTTGCTGAAGTTTTATCTAAATCTAAGCTAGATAAAAAATGCAATAGGTATAAACCAGCGTTAACGCCTATAGAAGGGTCCATACCATGTACTGCCTTGCCCTTAACTTTCAATACTAGTACACCGCTATCAACTATACTTTCACCTTCAACATCATTATCATTTAGAAATTGTTCGAAATTTTGGATAACGTCTGTCATATTTTCTTTTACAGATAAGTTAGCTGTTGCTTCATCAGGTACCATGTTATATCTTTGGCCTGAAATAAATGAAAGCAACTCGAATTCTGGTTCATCTTGATCTTCAGCTTTTTCATTTTGGATTACATCAAAAGTAGTAATGCCTTTTTCACCATGAATTGCAGGAAACTCTGCATCTGGTGCGAATCCTAAAGCAGGCATTTCTTCAGTCTCAAAATAGCGCTCTGTACACTGCCAATCTGATTCTTCATCAGTACCAATAATAATATGTATACGTTTTTTCCAATTTACTTTCATATCATTTAATATTTTGACTGCGTAATATGCTGCAATCGTTGGTCCTTTGTCATCCAGTGTACCTCTAGCTATGATTTTATCTTCAGTAACAACTGGGTTAAATGGATCTGAATCCCAACCTTCTCCCGCAGGTACAACATCAACGTGACATAATATTCCAAATACATCTTCGCCAGACCCCGCTTCAATACGACCTGCAATATGTTCAACATCATGCGTAGCGAATCCATCGCGTTCAGCTATTTTATACATGTAGTCTAAGGCTCTACGTGGACCAGGTCCAACAGGATTTTCTACTGATGCTTTACTATCGTCTCTTACACTTTCAATAGATAGTAAACCTTTCAAATCTTCCACGATTAGATCCTCATATTCTTTCACTTTGTCTTTCCACATTTTCGATCCACTTCCTTCTCCAAACTAATATACTTAATATTTTACATGAAGTTTAGCACAAACTACAGTGAGATGTGACTATAATTTAAAAATTCTAACTGTTTCGCTAATAGTAAAAACAGTTAAACCACCATACCCTACTAAATTTTCAAACTGTATTAATACAAAAAAACCTAGTTCAATCTATGAACTAGGTTTTTAACATCGATAAATAGTAAATTACTATTTATTATTGTGTTTGTTACTATTATTTTTTAATTCTTCTTCAGTAACTACTCGTAGATTATTTGAAGGATCACCTGCTTCATCATCAAATCTAGCTTCTTCAATTTCTACGTCCTCTTTTTTATTACTATTTTTGAAATGTTCTTTTTGGTTTTTAAGGTAACCTTTTGGATCTTGTTTCACTTTTGAGGCATAACCTTTTGGGTCCTGTTTCACTTCATTATAAGTTTCGCCAGCTTTAGAACTAATTTGAGTTGCGATATCTTTAGCATTTTGCTTATAAGATTCTGGATTAGACTTGTATTTTCCATACTCGTCTTTTAATTTATCTCTATTTTCTTTTTTAGAAAGAACGACTGCTGCTGCAGCGCCTCCTATACCTAATAGTGCTTTAAATAAGTTTGACATAATAACACCTCTTCATTATTTTAATCCTAATTGTTCGAAATCCTGTTGAGTCAAATGACGATATTCACCTTGCGCTAACGTTGAATCTAATTTCAAGTCGCCAATGCTTATACGTTTCAAAGCTAATACTTCATTATCTATAGCATGAAACATACGCTTGACTTGATGATACCTTCCTTCATATATTGTAACAAATGATTTATTCTTCTCGTCAGCTTCAACTAATTGAGCAGGTTTCGTCAATCCCTCATTTAATTCAATACCCACTTTAAAGCATTCTATATCATTTTTTGTAATAGTTTTTTCAGAAATCACTTCATAAGTCTTAGAAACATGCTTTGTTGGGCTCATTAATTGATGGTTAAATTGTCCATCATTAGTGATGAGCAACAACCCTTCCGTATCTTTATCCAAACGTCCCACTGGAAATACATTTAAATGTCTAAACGATGCTACTAAATCAATCACTGTCCGTTGATTATCGTCTTCAGTAGCTGAAAGATACCCTTGTGGTTTGTTTAACATTAAGTAAACTTTGTCTACATATTGAATTTTAGTGTCACGGACTTTAACGACATCAGTTTCTGGATTTATTTGTGTTTTTGATGCCTTTTCTCTTTTATCATTTATAGAAACATGACCTTTTTTTAATAATTGCTTAACCTCTGTCCGTGTGCCAACGCCCATATTTGCTAAAAATTTATCTATTCTCATGATAAAATACCTAACTTACGCCTTATTTTATTTGGAATATCTCCTAAAAATTGATCTGCCAATCTTGTCTTCATTGTCATGCTTCCATAAATTAATACACCTACAACAACACTAATAACAATAATCGTTAATGATCCCACTTTAGACTGTGTTGAAATAAATAGTTGCAAGATAAAGAATGTCAGTTCCACAGCAATCATCATAATTAAACTATATAAGAAAATTTTACCAAAGTGTAACCATGTTTCAGAAAAATCAAATTTAGCATGCTTTTTAAGAATAAACAAATTGCACGCCACTGCAAAAGATAATGCAATTGCAGTACTTAATATTGCACCAGCAGAATGGAAAGACATGATTAATGGTGTATTAAGTATTACTTTGATAACTACTGCTGCAAGAATAACAAAAACAGTCAGTTTTTGTTTATCAATTCCTTGTAACATAGATGCGGTTACGCTGAGCAATCCGATTAAAATAGCCACAGGTGCATAATAGAACAGCATTTGACTACCATCTGTATTATAACTATAGAACACAGTGTATAACGGTAATGCTAAAGCCATAATTCCTAAACTTGCTGGCACTGTTATGTACATTAAAACACCTAAAGATGTACGTATTTGTCTGTGCATTTCATTTATTTCACCTGAGGCATATGTTTTCGTGATAAATGGTATTAAACTCACCGCAAAGCCTGCTGACAATGATGTAGGAATCATTACTATTTTATTTGTAGTCATATTCAAAATCGTAAAGAAATAGTCATGCATACGAGCCGGTACATCAGCTAAACTTAACGCAGTATTATGTGTAAATTGATCGACTAAGTTAAATAATGGAAAGTTTAGACTCACTATAACAAATGGAATACTATAAGAAATAATCTCTTTGTACATTTTCCCATACGATATGTCGATACCTGTCGTATCTGTCGCTACCATTTTTTCTATGTTACCTTTTCTTTTTCTCCAGTAATACCATAGCGTGAAAATCCCAGCAATTGCACCAATTGCTGCTGCAAACGTTGCCACACCATTCGCTGCAAGCACGCTACCATTAAATACATTGAGGACTAAATAACTTCCTACTATAATAAAAAGAATGCGTGCTAATTGCTCAATGACTTCAGACACTGCTGTCGGTCCCATTGACTTATAACCTTGGAATACTCCGCGCCATGTAGCAAGTAATGGAATAAAAATTACTACCATACTAATAATTCTAATAATCCATGCAATTTCTTCTACTGTCCATCCACCTTTAGCACCTGTTTTGTTTGCCAAAGTGATTGAAGCTATAGTTGGAGCTAATAAATACAAGATGAAAAAACCAATAAATCCTGTTACAGTCATCACTACAAAACTTGATTTATACAGTTTTTCACTTACTCTATATGCGCCTATTGCGTTATACTTTGATACATACTTCGACGCTGCTAAGGGGACACCCGCTGTAGCAACCGCAATTGCTATATTATACGGTGTATATGCATAGTTGAAAGGCGCCAAGTTTTCTTCTCCACCGATAATAGAGTAGAATGGAATAATATATAAAACACCTAATACCTTAGTAATCAAAATACTAAGCGTAATTAAAAAGGTGCCTCTCACTAATTCTTTACTTTCACTCATTCAGATCTTCCTATCTCAAATTAATTTTTACACTCATAACTTTAATAATAACGTTATAACTACTTTTTTTCAAAAGTATATTAATATAAAATAACACTATATCGTATAGGGAGGCAATCAAATGTATCAAACTATTATTGTAGGTGGCGGACCAAGTGGACTTATGGCTGCTGCTGCGGCAAGTCAAAATAGCAAAAATGTTTTATTAATTGAAAAGAAAAAAGGACTAGGTCGTAAGCTGAAAATCTCTGGCGGCGGCCGGTGCAATGTGACTAACCGCCTTCCTTATGAAGAGATTATCAAAAACATACCGGGGAATGGAAAGTTTTTATATAGTCCTTTTTCTGTATTTGATAATGAATCAATAATAGAATTTTTCGAATCAAGAGGCGTTGGATTAAAAGAAGAAGATCACGGCCGAATGTTTCCAATTTCGAATAAAGCACAAGATGTGGTAGACGCTCTCATTCGTACATTAGAAGAAAATAATGTGAACGTTAAAGAAGAATCAACAGTACAATCTATTGAGCATACTTCAGAACAAACTTTCAAAGTTGTTTTAAACGATCAACAACAATTTGAAAGTCATAGTCTCATAATAGCGACAGGTGGTACTAGTGTACCTAAAACTGGTTCCACCGGTGATGGTTATAAATTCGCTAAACACTTAGGACATACCATTACGGAATTATTCCCAACTGAAGTACCTATTACATCGTCTGAACCATTTATTAAAAGTAAACAATTAAAAGGTTTAAGCTTAAAAGATGTAGCCTTATCCGTATTGAAAAAAAATGGGAAACAACGTGTGACACATCAGATGGATATGATATTTACTCATCTTGGTGTCAGTGGCCCTGCTTCATTAAGGTGTAGTCAATTCGTATATAAAGAACAAAAAAATCAAAAACAAAAAGAGATTCAAATGCAACTTGACGTTTTCCCTAATTTATCCATCGCTGAATTAGAAACTAAAATCAGAGATTTATTAAAAGAAACACCTGACAAATACATTAAGAACAGTTTACATGGATTAATAGAAGAACGTTATTTATTATTTATTATTGAACAAGCGCATATCCCTGATGAATTAACAGCTCATCATATTTCAAATGCTCAAATTGATAAATTATTAGAATTATTTAAAGGATTTACTTTCAAAGTTAATGGCACTTTACCTCTCGACAAAGCTTTTGTCACTGGTGGGGGTGTATCATTAAAAGAAATACAGCCCAAATCAATGATGTCCAAATATGTACCTGGTTTATTTTTATGTGGTGAAGTACTTGATATACATGGCTACACAGGTGGTTATAATATTACAAGTGCTTTAGTAACTGGTCATATTGCTGGTGCAAATGCTGGTCAATTCCAACTTTAAATTTTAAATAATATTATCCGATATATAATTAAAAATGGCCGTTTGGTTTTTAAATTAAAACCAAACGGCCATTTTACTACTCAACATTTATAATATTAAGCGTATTTAATTAATTTTTAAACACTTTTGACTTCTAATCCTTCATTGCCCCAAGCGTCCATGCCACCTTCAACGTTTACTGCATGGATATTATTATTTTCTAAGAATTGAACCACTTGTGCACTACGTCCACCTACTTTACAAATAACATAGTAAGTTTCTTCTTTACTAAATTGGTTCAATTTTTCTGGAATTTGATCCATTGGTATTGTTGTGGCGTCTGGGATAATACCCATTGCTGTTTCTTCATCTGTTCTGACATCGACGATATTGATTGGGGTAGAATTTAAGACTTTCTCTTTTAATTCGTCTATTGTAATAGATTGCATAAATTATTCCTCCATTGTATTATTTTGCGACAATATTAACTAATTTTTGTGGTACTGCGATAACTTTTTTAATATCTTTACCTTTAATTTCGGCTTTTACATTTTCATTATCAAGTGCGATTTGTTCCATACCTTCTTTTGAAGTATCTTTTGGAATATTAACTTTTGCACGTACTTTGCCATTTACTTGTACGACAATTTCAATTTCATCATCTACAAGTAATGATTCATCATAGGAAGGCCAAGGTTGATAAGTGATTGTTTCTTCATGTCCAAGTTGTGTCCATAATTCTTCACCTATATGTGGCGCAATAGGGGATAACATTTTTACGAACCCTTCGATATATGGTTTATAAATTTCATCAGCTTTATAGCAATCATTAATAAATACCATTAATTGGCTAATAGCAGTATTGAAATTTAAAGTATCGAAATCTTCAGTGACTTTTTTCACTGTTTGATGATAACTTTTATCTAAAGATTTATTATTGTTATTTACCACTTTATTCGAAAGCAAACCATCATCAGTAATGAGCAAGCGCCAAACTCTATCTAGGAAACGTCTCGATCCATCTAAACCATTTTCACTCCACGCAATGGCTGCATCAAGTGGCCCCATAAACATCTCATACGTACGTAAAGTGTCGGCACCATGGGATTTTACAATGTCATCTGGATTGATAACATTTCCTTTTGACTTACTCATTTTTTCGTTACCCTCACCAAGTATCATACCTTGATTAAATAATTTTTGGAACGGTTCTTTTGTAGGTACAACACCTAAATCATATAATACTTTATGCCAGAATCTTGCATATAATAAATGAAGCACTGCATGTTCAACGCCACCAATATATAAATCAACTGGTAGCCAGTGTTTTAATTTTTCTGGATCTGCAAGCATTTGATCATTATTTGGATCAATGTATCTTAAATAATACCAACAACTTCCTGCCCATTGAGGCATTGTGTTTGTCTCACGACGCCCTTTCATTCCAGTTTCTTCATCCACAACGTTAACAAATTCTGAAATATTAGCTAATGGCGATTCGCCTGTACCTGATGGTTTAATTTCATCAGTTTCAGGTAGCAATAATGGCAATTCTTCTTCTGGAACAGTAGACATTGAGCCATCTTCCCAATGTATTACAGGAATTGGTTCACCCCAGTATCTTTGGCGACTAAATAACCAATCACGTAATTTATAATTTATTTTTCTAGTTCCTGCTCCTTTTCTTTCTAACAATTCGACAGCTTTAGAAATTGCAGCTTCATTATACAATCCATTTAAATCGCCTGAATTAACATGCTGTCCATCGCCATCATATGCTTCTTTTGAAACATCTCCGCCTTCAACTACTTCTATGATTGGCAAATCAAATGTCTGAGCGAATTCATAGTCTCTTTGATCTCCACTTGGTACTGCCATAACCGCTCCAGTTCCATATGTTGCTAGAACATAATCTGCAATCCAAATTGGAACTTGGTCACCAGATAATGGGTTAACTGCATAAGCCCCAGTAAATACCCCAGACTTTTCTTTAGATAAGCCTGTGCGTTCTAAATCAGATTTTTTAGCAGCTTCTTGTTGATAATCTTTTACAGCTACTTCTTTATCAGCTGTAGTAATTTGATTTACGAGTTCGTGTTCAGGACTTAATACTAGGAATGTTGCACCATAAATTGTATCTGCACGTGTAGTAAAAACTTCTATTTGAGCATCGCTATTTTCTACCTCAAAGGAAATCGAAGCACCTTCTGAACGTCCAATCCAATTCCTTTGCATATCTTTTAGAGATTCTGGCCAATCTAAGTCATCTAAATCTTCAAGTAAACGATCAGCATATTCAGTAATTTTTAAGACCCATTGTTTCATTGGTCTTCTATAGACCGGATGTCCTCCACGTTCTGACACGCCATCAATTACTTCTTCATTTGATAGCACTGTGCCAAGTTCAGGGCACCAGTTTACTGCAACTTCATCTACATAAGCTAGGCCTTTATTATATAATTGGATAAATATCCATTGTGTCCATTTATAATATTCTGGGTCTGTAGTATTAACTTCTCTGTCCCAATCATAACTGAAACCTAATTCTTTAATTTGACGTTTAAACGTCTGAATATTTGTTTTAGTAAATTCACGAGGATCATTCCCTGTGTCTAAGGCATATTGTTCTGCAGGAAGACCAAATGCGTCCCATCCCATTGGATGTAAAACATTATAACCTTGCATACGCTTATAACGTGAAATAATATCAGTTGCTGTATAACCCTCTGGATGACCTACATGAAGCCCTGCACCTGATGGGTATGGAAACATGTCGAGCGCATAGAATTTTTTTTGGCCTAGATTATCACTTGTTTTAAATGTTTTATTTTCCGCCCAATAATCCTGCCATTTTTTTTCAATTTCATTAAGATTGTAGTTCACTACTTTTCCTCCTATTCAATAAAAAAACACCTCAAACTATTATCGGTCTTAAAGGGACGACATATTTGCCGCGGTACCACCCAGTTTCACATTCAATGTGCACTCATTTAAATTAATAGTTAGAGATGTTATAAATTCATTTAAGTCATGGTAAGTTCACTCGAAGTTTAACATTAGGTCCCACCAATCCCAACTCTCTGTAGAAAAGCTTTCAAGTTACTACTCCTATACACTACTAATGATATTTGAAATAGCATTTTATTTCAAGAGGAAAACCTGAAATAACAGCTTCATAAAAGTTTCTATAAAAAAGAACAGATAACTTCATATCTGTTCTTTTTTATATCTATCTATTTATTTAAAACACACTCAGACATCTTTTGGTAATTTTTTGTCGTAAATCATTAGAAAACATAATGCAATAACTAATAAGCCAATCATACTTAAGAACATAGCTTGCATATTTAACGTGTCTACTACAACACCACCTATCAGCGGACCAAAAGCTTTTCCTACAGTGGCTGCTGAGTTAACATACCCCTGAAATGAACCTTCTTTACCTTTTGGTGCTAATTGGTTTGCTATCGTAGGTACTGCTGGCCATACAAACATTTCTCCTAATGTAAGTATAATCATGCCTAACATAAAAATTGAGAATTGTTCCGCAAAACTTGTTACAAAAAACGACACAATAAAAATTATAATACCTACAAACATTTGGTGTTTCAAATTACCTTTTAATAGTCTAATCACGGGAGCAATTAATGGTTGTGCAACTAGAATCATAATACCATTCACTGTCCATAATAAACTGTATTGACTCATTGACATATCAATTTCTTGTGTAAAAGAAGCAATTGTACTTTCCCATTGGATATAGGCAATCCAACAAATACTAAACATTACACACAACAGTGAAAGTGCGATAAATTTCACTCTATATTTTTTAGATAATAAAGACATTGCATCAGTAGACTTCACTTTTACATCTAGCTTAATATTAAATTGAGTAATCGCTACTAGTGCAAATGCCACATACATTAACAAGTTAGCTATAAATATATAATTGAAACTAAGTTCTGCAACAAAACCCCCAGAGGCAGCACCTATTGCAACACCTAAGTTTTGTGCTAAATAAATCGCATTAAAAGTTTGACGACCACCTTGTGGCCATGTTGCTCCTGCAAGTGCATATATTGCTGGTATTATCATACCACCGCCAAACCCAAGTGCTACAAGCCATACTGCATACCAGGGCCAACCATGATAGAAATTTAACAAGGTAGTGCTTATTAGACATATCGTGGTGCCTATCATAATTGTTTTGTAGCCACCTAATTTATCAAATAAATTACCACCTAGTAAATTACCTATTACCATTCCAAATGAGTTAATCATCAATACTAAACCAGCCATTGTTAAACTTTTATCTAATTGTTCATTCATATAAATTGTATTTAAGGGCCATAAAAAACTTGAGCCAGTGATATTTAATGCCATTCCAATTACTAACCACCATACAGGTTTAGGCATATTCATAACAGTAAGCTCCTCTCCAAATTTTAAATTTCTAATTTTACTCTAAACACTATATCATTAAAATATGTTAAAATCTTTAACTAGAATGAAATCAGAAAGGAAAATGTTATATGGGACAATTTTTCCCTTACGCATTCGAGAATAAAAGATACCACACTTGGAATTATCATTTAAAAAATAAATTCGGACAAAAGATTTTCAAAGTAGCTATTGATGGCGGTTTTGATTGTCCTAATAGAGACGGTACAGTAGCACATGGAGGATGTACATTCTGTTCTGCTGCAGGTAGCGGGGATTTTGCAGGTAACCGTGTGGATCCAATCGATGTGCAATTCCAACAAATTAAAGACAGAATGCATGAAAAATGGAGCGACGGTCAGTATATCGCTTACTTTCAAGCTTTTACCAATACACATGCGCCTGTTGAAGAATTACGAGAAAAATATGAAACTGCTTTAAGAGAGCCGGGCGTTGTTGGCCTTTCAATAGGCACACGCCCTGACTGTTTACCTGATGATGTCGTTGAATATTTAGCAGAATTAAACGAGCGTACATATTTATGGGTAGAGCTTGGTTTGCAAACTGTGCATCAAGAAACTTCAGATTTAATTAACCGCGCGCATGATATGGAAACATATTATGAAGGCATTGCAAAATTACGCAAACATAACATAAACATTTGTACTCATATTATTAATGGCTTACCAGGCGAAGATTATACAATGATGATGGAAACAGCTAAAGAAGTAGCACAAATGGATGTGCAGGGAATTAAAATACACTTACTCCATTTACTCAAAGGTACGCCAATGGTAAAACAATATGACAAAGGCATGTTAGAATTCATGTCACAAGATGAATATACTCATTTAGTTTGTGATCAGTTAGAAATCATTCCAAAAGAAATGATTGTTCACAGAATCACTGGTGATGGCCCAATTGATTTAATGGTCGGTCCAATGTGGAGTGTTAACAAATGGGAAGTGTTGAACGAAATTGATAATGAACTGGGTCGTAGAGAATCATATCAGGGCAAACATTTTGAAAGTACAGTAAAAACATGAAATTAGAACGTATTTTACCATTTGCAAGAACGCTAATAAAACAACACATTGCAGCCGATAGCATTGTTATAGATGCTACTTGTGGTAATGGCAATGATACACTATTTCTTGCACAGCAAGTCAGTAGTGGCAAGGTCTATGCGTTCGATATCCAGTCCGAAGCTATTAAAAATACAAAACAAAAAACTATAGAACATCAAAATATAATATTAATACAGGATAGTCATGAGAATATAAAACAGTATTTGTCCCCTACCGATATGGGCAATGTAGACGTAGCAATCTTCAATTTGGGATATTTACCTAAAGGTGATAAATCAATTGTTACGCAACCAGAGAGTACAATTAAAGCAATTCATTCAATTTTTGATACATTATCCCCAGAAGGTATTATTATATTGGTTATTTACCATGGACATGACGAAGGTAAAGTAGAACGTGATGCCGTACTTGATTATTTAAAATCATTTGATCAAACTAAAGCGCATATACTACAATACCAATTTATTAATCAACAAAATAACCCACCATTTATTTGTGCACTAGAAAAAATTTAAATAGTCAATAAAAAATTGAGTATCCATTTGAAAATGAATACTCAATATCAATTATATAAAAGCCCCGGTATTCATATACCGAGGCTTTTATTATTCCCTATAAGTTAATAATAGATTTGAGACTAGTCTGTATACTAGTTGATTTAGATTCAATTTCTTCTTTAAAGAAGTTTAAAAGATTTTCCCTTTGATCTTTTAAATCTTCATTGAAATGAATAATAACTGTACGTTCGTCATTTTGTGGTCTTTCTTTAATAATCCACGCTTTCTCTACTAAATCATTATAAGTTCTTGTTCGCTTATAAGATTTAATATGAACATAATCATCCATTTCTTTTAAAGTCATTGAGCCTTCTTTCCAAAGTGTTAAAAGTATCAAAGTTTCTTCTTTCGACATCTTGTACTCTTTTTGGACTTTGTTAAAGATTTCTTCGATGTCATTCAGCACCATTTCTAATCTTAAAACGCCATCAACTTTATCAGTAAATGTCTTCCCCATAGATTATTCCCCCAATCATAGTATAAAATTAAACATGTAAAATTAATTCATCAAAAACATCATTCTCAGCAAAATAAATTCTACGCTGAATAAATATTAGAATTTTTAATAAAATTAATCTTATATACAGTTTAAAATTAAACTATGAATTATGCAATTATATGAGCAATTTTATTTTGCATTTCTTTTAAAATTTCTGAAGATTGACGGAATAATTCACTTTCTTGTGTATTTAGAGGCGTTTCAAACACTTTTACTGCACCTTCTTTATTAATAAGAGTAGGTACGCCAATATAAATATCTTTTTGACCATACTCACCTTCTAAATAACTAGAAACTGTTAATACTTCATTTTTGTTTCTAAGAATTGCTTTTGTAATGTGTAACAACCCCATAGCGATTCCATAATATGTTGAACCTTTAGATTGGATAATATCATAAGCCGCATCACGTGTATTTTTAAAAATCTCTTCAATTCTATGTTGTGTTTCAGGATTATCGTTCAATAATTGGTGTAAAGGTTGACCGGCTATATTAGCGTGAGACCATACTGCTAACTCTGAATCACCATGTTCACCAATAATTTGAGCATGCACACTTGTTGGTGCCACACCAAATTCATTAGCTAGTTCATATTTAAATCGAGCAGTGTCTAAAATTGTGCCAGAACCTATCACTTTTTCTTTTGGTAAACCAGATACTCTTTGAGTTACGTATGTTAATACATCAACAGGATTAGTAGCAATTAAGAAAATACCATCAAAACCTGAATCCATAACTTCTGTTACAATACCTTTAAATATTTTAGTGTTTTTTTCTACAAGGTCTAAACGTGTCTCCCCTGGCTTTTGAGCAGCACCCGCTGTAATCACTACTATATCTGCATTTTTACAATCTTTATATGAACCTTCTTTTATTTTAACTGGTGAATCTCCGTATGGTGCGCCGTGATTTAAATCCATCACGTCGCCTTTTACTTTATCTTTATCTAAATCAATAATTAACAATTCGTCGGCTACACCTTGAGCAACTAATGCAAATGCATAACTTGACCCTACAGCACCATCACCTATTAATACTACTTTATTATTTTTAACATCTTTCATTAATTTTTCCTCCCATATCTTAAATCTAAGAGATATTGTGATTTATTTCACAATATAAATATAACAGTTTTCCTGGCATTTTTCAATCTATTTTGTGATTTTTTTCACAAAATAGATTGATTATCACAATGTCTTTAAACTTTTATAGAATTGAAAATACATACGTTAGTTAAAAAAGCATCAATTAACACTTGTATTAATTAATGCCTTTAATAACTCTTTGGAGTTGGTCTTTACTTATATAATATATAATTTAATTTCATCTTTTAAGATACTTCATTTTCATCATGTACAATAAAACCATTGTTGCTTGCACTATTATTTAAGAAAGCTAGCATATATCTCATTACTTCATCTCTTTCAGGTTCATTATGTACTTCGTGATATAGACCTTCCCACGCTTTGAAATATAGTTCAGCAGTAGTTACTTTATCCTTAATTAAAACCATCGTTGAAATATCTGCGACTTGATCTTCTGAACCGTACATTAATAACAATGGCAAAGGTTTGATATCAGTTAAATGTGTTACTGTCTCTTTCATGATTTCTATAATTTGCTTGTACCAATGATATGTTACTTTTTGTAGCATAAGTTGGTCATCATTTGTTTCTTTTATTACTTCTTCATTACGTGTTAAATCTTCAACAGTGATACCCACTTTAAATCTAGTATCTTTGGCGACTTTACCAATATTCGAAACGATTTTATCTTTTCTGGATTTATTACTTTTTTTAAATTCTAAAAGTGGGGATAAAAGCATTAAGCCTTCAATAGGCACTTCTACTTTTTCTAATAAATTTAATAGAATTAACCCACCTAAACCAACACCTAGCACATAAGTTGGAATCTTATATTCATTCGCTATTCTTATCCATTCAAGTAAGTGTTCATGGTATACATCAAAATTTTCAATTTGTCCTTTATTAGAACGCGAAGTTTGTCCTTGGCCAGGTAAATCACCCATAATAACATGATAACCATTTCGGCGAAGCATCGTAATTACATATGCATATCTACCGGTATGTTCAAGCATGTTATGTGCAATTACAACGACACCTTTAGCTTCCTTTTCGGTTTCCCATTTCCACATAATACATACTTCCCCTTTTCATTAGATTTCAATATGTTTATTGTATCAAAATACGAAGTACTTTTACCATTTTAAAGTTAATCTCAGTGGTGAGAAACTTAATTTTTTTCAAAATTTAAAAGATTTTAACAAACAACACCGCGTCATATATACATTTAATAAATTAAAGAGTAATATATTTTATTGCAAACGATTTCATTACCGTCAAATTCATGCTACACTTATATTGAAAGAACAGCTATAAGCAGAATGGGAGGAATTAATATGCCAATTGTGAAAAACTTTTTTATCGGGTTATCTAACAACCCATTTTTAAATAAGGCTGCTAAGGAAATAGGACCGATGCTAGGCGCTAACAAAGTAGTTGCTGGCAATACAACCAGTGCCTTATTAAACACAATTGAACGTTTAAACAATAAGGGAATTACAGTAACTGTAGATTGCCTTGGAGAATTTGTTGTAACAGAAGGCGAAGCAATTCAAGCAAAAGATCAAATATTAGAAGTTATGTATGCTATTTACAATCATAGCTTAGATGGTCACATGTCTGTTAAATTGAGCCAGTTAGGTTCTGAATTTGATTTAGACCTTGCTTATCGCAATTTACGTGAAATATTATTAAAGGCTAATGAATTTGATAATATGCATATTAATATTGATACTGAGAAGTACGATAGTTTATTTGATATCACCCAAGTAGTAGATCGCTTAAAAGGCGAATTCAAAAATGTTGGTACAGTAATTCAAGCGTATTTATATAAAGCCGATGCTCTTGTAGATAAATATCCTGAACTTAGACTGCGTATGGTTAAAGGAGCTTATAAAGAAGTTGATACAATAGCTTATCAAACCAAAGAAGATATTGACGAAAATTACATACGTTTAATAGAAAAGCGTCTATTAAATGCTAAAAATGTAACTTCAATTGCCACGCATGATGATAAAGTAATTACACATATAAAACAGTTTATAAAAGATAATAAAATTGAAAAAGATCAATACGAATTCCAAATGTTATATGGTTTCCGTACAGATTTAGCAGAAAAAATATCTGGAGAAGGTAATAACTTCTGTATTTATGTACCTTATGGAGACGATTGGTTTAGTTACTTTATGAGACGTTTAGCTGAACGTCCGCAGAATTTAAATTTAATGTTTAAAGAATTCATGAAACCTGAAGTAGTAAAAAAATCTGGTATTGTTGTAGGTACAATGACAGCATTTGGCGTAGCAAGCGCGTTAATATACCGCCTGTTTAAAAAATAATGTTAAAAGCAAAAAATGGGCAATGACATTTACATCATTGCCCATTTTTTATCTATAATAAAAGTTAAATTTCTTTTAATAAGTTAGCCATTTCAATTGCACTAATCGCTGCGTCCGCACCTTTATTTCCAGCTTTTGTACCAGCACGTTCTACAGCTTGTTCAATATTTTCAGTTGTAATGATACCAAAAATGACAGGCGTATCTGCAACGTCATTTGCTTTAGACACACCTTTAGCTACTTCATTACAAACATAATCATAGTGTGAAGTTGATCCTCTTATGACACAACCTAGCGTGATAACTGCGTCATATTCACTTTTTTGCGCTAATTTTTTAGCTACCAATGGAATCTCAAATGCTCCTGGCACATAAGCCACATCAATATTTTCTTCTGACACTTCGTGTCGAACTAAAGTATCTTTGGCACCATCTAATAAACGGTTTGTTATAAAATCGTTAAACCTACTAACTACAATCGCTACTTTTAAATCCGAACCTATTAATTTACCTTCAAAATTCATATTAAAGACATCCTATATTAAATGACCCATTTTTTCTTTTTTTGTATCCATATAATCTTGATTATATTTATTTGTTGGCACTACAAGTTCTATCCTTTTGGCAATATCCACACCATATGTTTCTAAGCTCTCGAATTTCTTCGGATTATTGCTTAATAAATTTACTTTTTCAATACCAAAATATTTTAGAATTTTAGCTGCATCTTTATAATCTCTTAAATCTTCTTCGAAACCTAAAGCAATATTAGCTGTTACAGTGTCATACCCTTGTTCAATCAATTCATACGCTTTTAATTTATTAATTAAACCAATACCTCTACCTTCTTGAGGTAAATATAATATAACACCGCCATGTTCACTTATATATTTCATAGAAGCATCAAGTTGTTCGCCACAATCACATCTTTGACTATGGAATATGTCACCAGTTAAGCAAGCTGAATGGATACGGACATTTTCGGTTTTGTTAATATTTCCACTTACAATTGCCACAAGTTCTTCATTTGTCGTTTGAGACGTAAAACCATACATATCAAAATTACCATGCTTTGTAGGTAGTTTTACTTTTGCTTTAGCTTCAAGTTTGGAAGTTAAAGTTTTTCTGTAATTTTCTAAATCTTCAATAGAAATCATAACAAGTTGATGTTTCTCTTTAAAAGCTTCTAGTTCGTCACCTTTTGCCATAGAACCATCATCATTCATTATTTCACAAATTAATGCTGCAGGTTTAGCACCAGTTAGTTTAGCCAAATCTACTGATGCTTCTGTGTGGCCACGTCTTGCTAACACACCTTCATCTTGAGCAACCAACGGAAATAAATGACCTGGTTTATTAAAATGATTAGCTGTTACATTATCATCTATCAATGCTTTTGCAGTCAGTGTTCTTTCTCCAGCACTGATACCTGTAGTCGTGTTGATATGATCGACACTTACTGTAAACTGTGTGCCATATATATCAGAGTTATGGTTAACCATCGGATTAAGTTCTAGCTTTTCAGCTATCCCCTTACTCACTGGCGCACAAATTAATCCACGCCCATATTTAGCCATAAAATTCACCGTATCATCTTTCATCCATTCTGTTACAGCTACTAAATCTCCTTCATTCTCTCTACTTTCATCGTCTACTACAACAATGCTTTCACCTTTTTTAAGCGCTGCTAACGCTGCATCTATTTTATCTAATTTCATATTGCCCCTCCTAAAATCCAAATGCTTTTAGCTTTTCAGAACTCAAACTTGACTCGTTATTACTAATAATTTTCTCGACATATTTGAATAACATATCAGTTTCAATATGAACCGGGTCACCTACACGTTTCTGATTTAAAATCGTGGATTTTCTTGTTTCAGGTATAAGATGGATATCAAATTCAGCATCTTTTAACTGAAAAATCGTTAAACTCACACCGTCCACTGTAATAGAACCTTGTTGCACCATTTGTTTTATAAGTGATGTAGTAGGTTTTATTGTCACAATCTTTGAATTATCTGACGCCTGTATTCTGGTAATATAGGCAACTTCATCTACGTGTCCCAGTACAAAATGACCACCAAAGCGACCTTGGCCACTCATCGCTCTTTCTAAATTCACTTCTGTTGATTGCTTTAAATGATTTAGATAGGTTTTATTCTCTGTTCCTTTAATGACCTGAACAGAAAATGAATGACTATTAAAATCAACTACAGTTAAACACGCACCATTTACACTTATAGAATCACCTATGTGCATGTCTGACAATATAGTCTGACAATCAATTGTTAAGTTAACTACAGATTGTTGTGTGGTTATTTTTTTTATCGTTCCTACTTCTTCAACGATACCTGTAAACATGTTTATTCACTTCTTTCGCAATTCTAATTTAATATTTTGCTCAAGCATTTGGGAATTAACAATTTCAAATTGTGGTACTTCTGATAATTCAAATATATTTTCAGTTTGATAAAATTGGTAATTACCAGAACCACCTATAATTTTCGGGGCATAATATAAGATAAGTTCATTCGTATATTGAGATTGAAGAAATGCTGAAGTTACTGTTGGTCCTGCTTCGACTAATAACTTCCCAATCCCTTTTTGATATAAATCTTCTACAATATTATCAATTGAACATTCAGTTAATACAATTATTTCTACATGTTCAATATCTGTTTTTAAATTTTCATTTTGTGTATAAATCCAAATGGGTGTATGGGATTGTTGGAACATATCTAATCCAAAATCAATTTGACCAGATTCCGATAAAATCACTTTTATCGGGTGCTTACCCTCCTCAATTCTTGTCGTATACTGAGGGTTGTCAGCTTCTAATGTACCTCTACCTGTAAGAACAGCATCATGTTTATGCCGTAAATGGAACACATCACTTTTGACGGTTTTATTCGTAATCCATTTACTTTCACCATCATCAGTAGCTTGCTTACCATCTAAACTACAAGATACTTTAACTGTAACTTCAGGGACCTCTTCCCGTTTTGATATAAAGAAGTCTCTGTATAAACGCTTTGCTTCTGGCTCATGACAAAATACGACTTCAATACCTGCGCTCTGCAATATTTCATCACCTTTAGAGGGTAAAGTCGTATCCTTTACTGCATAAATAACTTTCTCAATACCATAATCGATAATTTTATTTACACAAGGTGGCGTCGAACCAAAATGTGTACAAGGTTCTAAAGAAATAAAGATAGTACCGCCTTTTGCCTCTTTTTGAGCCATATCGAGTGCCTGTACCTCTGCATGTTTATCACCTTTTTTAAGATGAGCACCTATACCTATGATGCGACCATCTTTAACCACTACAGCTCCTACAGGTGGGTTTACTCCAGTCTGACCATCGACCATTTTTGCTAATTGTATTGCATAATCTAAATATTGACTCACTTTATCACCTCTAAATAATAAAAAACACCTGAAATAAACTATTTCAGGTGTGGGATATATTGATATAACATTATTAGCTTAAAATTAAACACACTTATCCATAAATTAAAATAAGTGTATGCCAAATAAACACTTTATAAGTGTCATTTTAGTTATACTTCATTCTTTCTCCCATCCAGACTTTACTGTCGGCTCTAGAATCTCACTAGATCAGCCACATTCGAAATGTCGAATGCAGGTCGCAGGCTTTATTTACTGCCGGTTGGGAATTTCACCCTGCCCCGAAAGAATATCTATAAAATTGTAATTGATGATTGAGTCAAGTAACTTTTATTAAGTTACATCAGTTATCGTACTACATTTTAAACAAAAAGACAATTCATATTATCTAAGTCGGCTTTAGTTTCCGTGAATTTTTGTTAAAAATACTATTAAATACTATTTATATTTATAGTCAAATTGATGTAATATCAAATTTATTTTGATCATGATTTTTCAGTTTAGTTCATATACTCTGGTAGGCTGTCACTTTTCTTTGAATAGTTGATTCACAATACTATTTGCTTGTTTGACTATCATTGTAACGCCATTCCTTGATTGGTTTATGCCATTTGTCAACTGTCCTAAAGCATACATCTGCTTAAGCGTCCCGTATCTAGGGCTAATAATTTGATTTGTTTCAGCAATAATTTGGATACCGCCAAGTGGATGAGCTTGTATAACCTGTCTATTTTCTAAATTTAGTACTAGTTGATCATCACTATCAAGATCTGAAAGTTGTGTTTTAGAACCAGTCGCATTAATTACTATATCATAAATTTCAGAAGCCACTACATCATTTTTATATTTAAAATAATATTGCTTATTTTTAAATTGAATATCTTCTAATCCACTTTTAATTTCAATTGTTCCATTCTTTATATGTTCTATAATCAACTCAGCTGTGCGTGGCGGCATCGGATTTGAATTTTCTTTTAATATATATTGATAGTCTTTCAAAAAGCGTTTTTGATCTTCACGGTTAAAACTATTCCAAATCCAATTTAAATTTTCTTTAACTAATTCAAGTAGACTTTGAAATTCTCCTAGTTCTTTTTGATGCTCTAAATCATAAATTAAATCTTTGAGTGGATCATTTTGTCTACGATTCACTAATTTTTTAACTGGTATATCATAATAAGCACAATCTTTCTTAAATAATTGAAGTGCTTCGTCTAACGGGACATTACCAAAATTTACTTTTTTTAGTTTATTAAAATTTTCTGGTATTAAATATTTAAAAGTTATATCTGGCATTTCTCCCCTTACACTAGGTAGCTGGCCTTTGCGGCTCGTTAAAGTAATAGGTAATTTAGGATGGTGCGCAATGACATACCTAATTACATCTAAGCTTGCTAAACCAGTACCAATAATTGCTATCCTATCTGTATCCTCAACATCATCTAATGTATTATAAGTTGGGTATGGCGTGTGTATGTATCCTTTCTTACCTTTTAGGTTGTATGGGTCATGATAGGATAATGTTCCAATGGTTAGGAAGACAACATCATACTTTTGGCAATCTGACATGTCTCTAGATGTACATACATAATAATTAACGTCTGTTTTACCAATATCTGCCTCTATGAAAACTTCTGACACCTCTTTTTTAATTATATGGATATTATCAAATTGCTCATTATATTGTTGCAAATAGGCTTTCATATAATGTCCAAATATAAACCGTGGTAAATATTCTGCATTTGCATATTTAAATGTCTCTTGTGAATGATACCATTCATAAAATTCACATTGATTATCAAGGTTCAAAGTCATATTTTTAGTAGGTAAGTTAATTAATAATTGATCACTATCATTTTGAAAAGGGACGCCCTGTCCCATATTTTTAGCATTATCATACATATCAATGTTCATTTTCTCAAAATCATTATGTTTTACTAATTCTTTTAACAGGCTCACACCTGCTGTTCCCGTTCCTATGATAGCAATTTGCATTGGACACACCCTTACTTTTATTATTTATTTTCATTATATCAATCTTTGATAATATATTACACGCTTATGTATTCAACCCCCGTTTAAACTACCACTGTTATAATATTTTGCTATATATGTTAGCATTAATATATTGTAAATAAGATTTTTGTATTATTTTTAGGGAGATACGCAATGAAATTTTCCAAATATATTTTAATTTTAATAATAACCAGCACAATTGTATTATCTAGTTGTGACTTGCCAGGCCTTGGAGCTAGTCAATCAAAAGATTCAGTTAAAATTTCAGCATTAGCTACCAGTGAATCTCAAATTATGGCCTACATGATAAAAGATCTTATTGAACATGATACAGAGGGAGAGATTAACGGATCAATTATTAATAATTTAGGGTCTGCAACAATTCAACACAATGCTTTAATGAACGGTGACGCAGACATATCAAGTACTCGCTATACTGGCACAGATTTAGTTGGTGTCCTTGAGCATAAACCAATCACTGAGCCGAAAAAAGCAATGGATTTAACAAAGCAATTATTTAAAGAAAAGTATAATCAACGTTTTTTTAATTCATACAGCTTTGAAAACACTTTCGCGTTTATGGTAACGAAGGAAACAGCTAAAAAGTATGACTTGCATAATGTTTCAGATTTAGAAAAAGTAAAAGATGAAGTTAAAGTAGGCACAGATACTACGTGGATAAAACGCGGTGGTGATGGCTATACACCTTTTCAAGAACATTATGGGTTTGATTTCACGTCCATTAAGCCAATGCAAATTGGCCTTGTCTATGATGCTTTAAAGAATAAAAAATTAGATGTTGCATTGGGTTATACCACAGATGGACGTATAGCTGCATATGATTTAGTAGTACTGGAAGATGACAAAAAGTTTTTCCCTACTTATGACGCAAGTGCTGTAGCACCAAATCAATTGCTAAAACAACAGCCCGAAGTTGAAAAAGCCATTAAAAAATTAGATAATAAAATAAGTACCGAGCAAATGCAAAAATTAAATTACAAAGCTGATGGTGAAGGGAAAGAACCAGCAATTGTAGCAAAAGCGTTTCTAAAAAAACACAACTATTTTGAAAATGAATAGTAAAAAAACTAAATCATATGGCTATTTTATGACTTGCAATATATTTATAGTTAAAATATTAGCCTATATTAGGAAGTGATAATATGAAATTTACGTTTAAAGTGTTTATATCAACAATCATGTTCTTTATTCTAATAAGCAATAAAAATAAAGCACAATAAAATAATTTCATTAGTTAAAAACTGTCACCAAACTTTGTAATATTTTGGCGACAGTTTTTTGTATTTATAAATACGATATGTATATATTTTAAAAATAAATTATTATCTAATCATACGAACTAATTAAATAACATCAAATAAAAAACCAAACGTTATTCCATAACGTTTGGTTTAAGTTTACATTCTAAACATTTATTTACTTTTTATGTTTCTTATCATCTTTATAAACAAAATATTTATAATATTTTCCTTCTGTTTTCATATCTTCATAGAAATGAGCCATTAATGTTGCGTTACTTTTAGCCCATTTAATATCTGTTGCATATTGATGTTCTCCTGGATTTTTTGGATTCCATCTCATACTATAAAGTGTGTTTTGATCTTCATTAGATAAAAAGTGATCATGAATAAAATTAGCGCCACCACTTATTGCTTTTTCGGGCGTATCCCATCCATGTTTCTTAGCGTACTCTGATCCTGTTTTAACTGGATTTTCATCAAGTGCGCCTACACCAAAGAAGTTATAATATTTTTTTCCATCAATTTCTACACCACTTGCGAGTTCACTCTGAGCAGAACCAGTCTCAAGTAACGCGTGTGAAATTAAATAAACCTCATTTACGTGTTTATCTTGTGCTGCTTTTATAAAATCATCTGAATGCTTTAATAGAATTGGATTATCTATGAGCATACGTTTTATTCTATTTTGGTCAATACCTTGATATTTATCTAATTCTAAAAACTGGTATTTTTGCGTCTCACTATCAATAAATTCACTACTATTCATCGCAGATTTGATTTCAGTTGATGACGCGTCTCTCCATGTTTTATTATCTTTACTGGAAACTTGTTGGCTAGTGTAATTATCAATTTGCTTTTTAGCTGCTTTATCTAAAGTTACTTTAAGATTATCTACTTTTTCTTGTTCGTTAACTTCTTTAAAAAAGATTTGATCTGAGATCATTGAAAAAACAACAACCGCAGCTACACCTAAGACTATCAATAAACCAATAATTGATAGTATTGAGCTCTTTTTATGCTTAGTCATGTTCACACCTCTTAGGTAATAATTAGGTAGTACGCTCTATATCGCCATATGTATCCTAGCGTTAAAACTATCTGGTAATAAAGTTTAACACTAATTATTTGAACACACAATTTAATTCGGTTGTTGTTACATATTTATAAAAAAAGTAATGAAATTTTAATTTCATTACTCTTGACTTTTATAATAATCCATTATAATAAAGCTTGCAGCTTGGGACCTATTTTTATAGAAATAACGATTTAAATCTATCGTGCCTTCAATTTCACCATCACGATACATCATTTCTTTCGTCATATTATTAATCATAACAAAATCAGATTTATCTTTAATAGTATCTAAATCATCATGCCTAGCAAAAAAATGTTCTAAATTTAAATGTGCGTAATCCATATAAACCTCCTGATAATTGTCCGAAGATAATAATATATTTCTAAAGTGTTATATCTCTAAGTTGAATACGCGCTAATGTTATAAAACTTAAAATTTATCTATCTTATGTCTACTATTTAACACCCATTTACAGTATTTAGCAAATGAAATTTACTATTTCTTGTAATAAAATCATTACATCCGGAAATAAATGTTGTATGTACAACAATGGAGCTATTAAATGTACTTTCAAGAAATTCAAAAAAATCACCTTTATATTATTCATTATCTGTTAAAAAAATACAAAATTCAGTACAATTATGATGAATATAAACAACTTTTATTAATTAAAATGTGGGAACTCTCGAAACATTACAATAGGAAGAAAGGCACCTCGCTCAACACGTTTTTCTATACACGTTTAAATTATTATTTGATAGATCTTTTTCGTAAGTGCGACCAGTTTCCCAAAAACAAACCTTTAAATCATAATGAATGTGCTCTCCTACATATGGAGGATGTTGATAACCGTTTAGAATTTGAACAATTACTATCGTTATTAACATACAAGGAACAGCAATGGCTTTTGTTAAAACTTGCAGGATTCAAACAAAATGAGCTTGCCAGTATTCTAAATTGTTCTATTTCTACATTAAAAAATTATCAAAAAAGAATTCAACGAAAATATTCTAAATTCTACAATAATGCTTGAGGTGATTTCATCATGACTTCTATAACAAAACTATTATACTTCAAAACTGTGCTTGGCGCAGAGAATATTACACTATGCCAATATACAACCCATCAATTTACTTATCCTACTTCTATAAATCCTACTTTAAATTACTTTTTAGAAGCTAATAACCTATCACTATCACTCCAAACAAAGCAAGCAAAAAAATTATTAAAAATACGTAAACTTGTCCCCATTTTTATCAATGATGATATAACGTTATTTCCACTTAATCCTCAGCGTGCGCCAATTCAATATTATATTAATGCAAATTCAATTAATGGTATAAAGTCAAATGGATTAAAAACAATGATTTATTTTGAATACGGAACTTACATTGTAGTTAATGTACCGTATACTTTCGTCCATAAAAAATGGCAAGAAAGTTTAACCCTTTCCCACCTTTTAACATAACTCTCTTCAATTATAATGATTTATTATGCTTATATTCTAATAATTTTTTAGTAAAATAAGCAGTGGCAATTTTAATTAAATATAAACTAATAACTACAAGTATAATTGACCCAGCTAGAGTCAATAGAACCGTAGTAGTCGATAATTCAACTTCTGGTTTAATAAAAAATTGCACAGATGATAAACTTGTTAAAAAACCAAACAAAAATAAACCTAACAGTATGATATAAGTCATCAAAATACCAATGAGCAATCCAAATAATTGTGTTGATGATACTACTTTTTCTTTAAAGATATATTCCTTTAAGAATTGGTTTGAGAATGCAATTGGACGATTTAATTCTTTATCTTCATTGTTCTCAATCACTTTTGATAACACTTCATTTAGTTTGATTTTTTCCTTTTTATTTAAAAACCATAAATGCTTTTTAACTTTTTGCTTAAAGATATTTATCTTCATAGATGTTTCTCCTTTAATACTATTACGTTATTATTCACATATTAAATAATAAATCAATTATCTAAGTTATTCAATTGAATTTAAAAACATTTTTTAACAATGAAGTTTAGTCTCATTTCATTGCTCCAAACATTTTTCACTCTATTTCCACAAGGTCCATAAGTTCCGAAAATTGTATAATTTATTGTCTAAAAATTTTGCAACTTAATAAGTCACCTTTATTAACGACAAATGAATTAAAATGAACCTGACTTATATCACACTCTTTTAGAAGTGCTTGATATTTTTCTATGTATTCTAAATTAGTTTCGTTAAAAACTATTTTTAATTTTGAGTTACGAATTCCATTGTTTTTAAGATTACTTTTTTGAGTTATTAATGAGTCATTTTGAAATTCACATCTCTTTTGAAATCTGCTTTTACTACCTCTATAATTACATCCTTAAACCTTATATCATTCTTCAGACAAATTGTCATACGATAATTTTAAAATACTTATAAGCAAATCCTCTTATACTTTAGAATAAATATATAAAAGCTGAGACAGTTTAATTAATATCAACCGTCTCAGCTTATTTTTATCTATAGTATTTTTTCGTTTAATACTTACAATCCAAAATTAAAGAATAGATAATCCTGAACTTTGAATGTCTTTTGCAAACCCTTGTACTGTATCAACTGATAATTCATTAATATCACGTCCAAGGTTGTTATTTACTTTTTTAACAACATCCCCAGGACACGTGATGATGTCTGCGCCGACTTCATCTGCTTGGATTACGTTGATAACTTCACGACAGCTTGCCCAAAGTAATTTAACGCCCTCTTTACTATGTGTTACTTCAGCAGCCTCTTTCATCAATGGTATTGGATCTACACCAGTATCAGCAATACGACCAGCAAATACAGATACATATGTTGGTACGCCTTCTGTTACTGCTTCTGTAATTTCTTTAACTTGATCTAAAGTATAAACAGCTGTTACATTTAAGCGAACATTATCAGCTGATAATTTTTTAATTAGAGAAATAGTTGATTCACCTTTTGTATTTACAACTGGAATTTTAACAAAAACGTTATCACCATATTGTTTTAAAATTTCTGCTTCTTTTTCCATTGTTTCTAGATCATCCGCAAATACTTCAAATGAAATAGAAGCATCAGGGATTTCACGCACAGCTTCTTCTGCGAAAGCTTTATAATCTGTTACTCCAGCCTTTGCCATTAAACTTGGGTTAGTAGTAAACCCATCTACTTGTTTATTTTTATAAGCTGTTTTCATTTCTTCAATATCTGCACCATCTGCAAACACTTCAACATTTAATTTTGCCATTACTCATTCCTCCTGACTTAAATAAATAATTCAATAAAGAATTATTTTTATAACGGTTATTAACCATACACTTCATTTATACCACCAATAGTCAGCAAATTCTAACTTTTTGCTTGAATTGTCAAAATTTTATGAGTAAAAAGAAACTTTTATCGCTCGTTAATTTAATATAAAATATTATACTATAGTAAAATCCAAAATATTATAAATGATAAATTTACAAATCAGTTAAATTTTTGTGGATTTATGGTATTATTATCTAATGAATTGTACTAGGAGGTATATATGGCACGTTCAAAACTTTATTTTTATTTATCTAGTCTATTGATTATTATTAGTTTGTATTTTAATACTAGGAATCCTCTAATTACTATGCATTTTAGTTCAATGATTAAATTAATCTTTGTATGTAGTATTATTAATGCCATTATTTTAATAATTTCAATTATTTTTGCAGATAAATCAATCAAACACTTACATGAAAATTCCGGTTGGATAAGAAAAACAAGTAAAATTCTACCTTTTGTTATTTTAGTAGTACTTATCATTCATATTATTGCTTCTCTTTCAACATTTGGTATTATTTTCTAATTGATGCTACAAAAGTTATAATACTTTTGTAGTTTTTATTTTTAATGAGGGGAAGCGTTAAATAATGCAATATTTATATATTTTTATAGGTGGTGCAGTCGGTGCGTTGTTGAGATATCTATTAACTTTCCTAAATCATTCTTCTGAATTCCCTATCGGAACATTTGTTGCAAATATTGTAGGCGCTTTTTTAATGGGCTTAATTGGTGTCATTGCTATAAAATATTTCAAAAACAACCCTCTATTTAAACAAAGTATCACTACTGGTTTTTTAGGTGCGTTAACTACTTTTTCAACTTTTCAATTTGAACTTGTATCACTATTAGAGCAACAAGCTTATATCATAATGTTTTTTTATGCTTTTAGCAGTTATATTTTAGGCATAATGATGTGTTATATAGGCGTTAAATTGGGGGCTTATCTATCATGATTCAAGTACTTTTAGTAATGTTGGGTGGTGGTATAGGCGCTATAATTAGAGGCTTTATCACCAATGTTTGCGTCAATAAATTCAATAGTAAATTACCTATAGCCACACCATTAGTCAATATATTAGGGAGTTTCATTATTGGCTTAATCATGGGTATCTCACTGCATATCAAATGGATCGAACCATTTATAATTATTGGTATTCTTGGAGGTTTAACAACCTTTTCAACATTATCTTCTGAATTAGTTAATTTACTGACAAAAGAAAAAGATATATTTAACTTTTTAATTTATTCTATAATACAATATGGTGTTGCATTCTCAGCCTGTTTGATTGGTTACAGTATTATTTAATACTTATATAAATATAATGAAAGAAGCTTCCAATTTGATTGGAAGCTTCTTTCATTATTAATGTCCACTATATTCTGATGGATTAGGGCCAATTCTTCTATCTTCGTTCAAATTATCTAATTGCCCTATTTGTGTTGATGTGAGTTTGAAATCAAATACGTTTAAATTCTCTTCTATTCTAGATGGCGTGATAGATTTAGGTATTACTACAACACCATGTTCAATATTCCAACGAATAATTACTTGTGCTGGAGATTTACCTATTTCAGATGCTATATTTTTCACAGTTTCATCATCTAATATTTGCGCATTCATAAGTGGCGACCAAGATTCCATGTGTATATTTTGAACTTCTAAGTATCTTCTTAATGATTCTTGTAATAAATATGGATGAAACTCAACTTGATTAATTACAGGTTTAATTGATACTTGTGCGAGCAACGCTTCAAAATGTTCTGTATTAAAGTTACTAACGCCAATATTTTTGACTTTGTCATTTTTATATAAATCTTCCATGCCTCGCCAAGTATCTATCATTAATGCTTCATCTAACCCTGGCCAATGCATTAAATATAAGTCTAAGTAATCTAATCCTAATCTATTCAAGCTTGTTTCATAAGCATCCGCAACGTTTTCACGTCCATAATCTGCTAACCATAATTTTGACGTGATAAATAAATCACTTCTCTTTTTTCCAGTTGCTGCTAATCCTTCAGCAATACCTTCCCCTACTTTTTCTTCATTTTCATATATCATTGCTGTATCGATATGAGTATACCCATTTTCAATTGCATGCTTTACCGAACTTTTACACTCGTCTCTATTTTCAACGCGAAATGTGCCTAAACCAACAATCGGCATTTTATTGCCATTATAAAAAGTTATATGTTCCAAAATTAAAATCCCCTTTTCTTTTAAACTAATTATTATAGTAATCATTTTACCCTAATAGATAAATTAAAATGCTTCTAAATGTACTTATTTTTTAATAATTTATAGAAATAATATTTTCTGTACTAAAAAAAAGGATAATGAGCCTCTGTGACTCTTTATCCTTTTTATTATTAATTAAATGTTTCTATTTCATCCATCACACGCTGTAAATCTTCAACATTATATTGAATTCTGCCATGGAATACAAATTTATTAAAGAATTCATCAAGTTGTTCTGGTCCAACTAATACTTTTGTATTTGAATTTTGTGCATAATTAGAAATCGTTACAGCACCTTCATTCTTAGGATTGAAGTATAAAATAGTAGTTGGCGTGAATTTTAAATTTAATTCTGTTTGAATATCCCCTGCGAGTTTCTCAATTTCTTCAAGGTGAGATGTATAATTTACAAACGACAAGGAATTTTCGTCTTCATTTCGGTCTAATACAAGTGTTTGAGGTGTATGGTTATCAAGATCTAACGTATTGAATACATGTTCCAATGTTGGTTGTTCTTTGAATTGAGCTGCACTTACACCATTATAAACATGTCCTTTTAATAACTGTGAATCAATAATATATAATCCCGTACGTGTAAGCACTAAATGACTAATACGTTGGACATCACTAATTTCATTTCTAGGTAAAAATATATTAGCCATAATATGCATATCTTCAGGACGAATTCTTTTTTCATTCACGAGACGTTCACGAATGCCAATCAATCTCATATCCGTTATATATTCACTATGGTTCTTGGAAAATAATTTTAAATCATCTATTTCTCTGTCTTTTGAATTAACTGTTGCCGCATATTCTTCTTTTTGCTTTGTTACAGTCTTTTTATTTTCTATTCTTTCTTTTTCTAACTCTTCTTCATGTTCATCGCTTAATTTTTGTTCTCTAGATTTATATTGTTCCTCAGCTTTATTTTGTGCTTTCTTTTTACTTTTTAAAGCAAGAATAAATAATATAAAACAAATCACAGCTACGACGATTGCCACGATCAAACCAATTTCTATTGGTCCAAATGAATTCATAACAAAAACGCTCCTTTATGTGTTCAATAACTTAATTATAATAGATAATGGCTCATCATTCGATAGAAAACGTTCATAAAACTAATCTTCAACTTATTTTGTTTCTATAGAATCTTTTAACAAGTTTACTTTGTCTAATTTTTCCCACGGTAACAATACATCTGTACGGCCAAAGTGACCATAGGCTGCTGTTTGTTTATAAATCGGATGTTTCAGATCTAACATTTTGATAATTCCGGCTGGTCTTAGATCAAAATGTTTGCGAACCGCTTCTACTAATACATTTTCACTCACGTTACTCGTACCAAATGTATCGATTGCAATTGATACAGGTTCTGCCACACCAATCGCATATGCTAATTGTACTTCACATTTGTCAGCTAAATTTGCTGCTACAATATTTTTTGCTACGTAACGTGCAGCATAAGCAGCGGAACGATCAACTTTTGTTGGGTCCTTACCGCTGAAGCAACCTCCACCGTGACGTGCGTAACCACCATACGTATCTACAATGATTTTACGCCCAGTCAACCCGGCATCTCCTTGAGGGCCACCAATTACAAATCGACCAGTCGGGTTGATATAAAACTTAGTATCTTCATCTAATAGTGTCTCAGGTACTGTTGGATAAATCACATGATCTTTAATATCTTGCTGGATTTGTTCTAACTCTGTGTCTTCTGCATGTTGTGTTGAAACAACTATTGTATCAATTCGGTGTGGTTTATCTTCATTATCATACTCCACAGTTACTTGTACTTTACCGTCTGGGCGTAAATAATTTAAAATTTCATCTTTACGCACATCAGATAATTTTTTAGCAAGCTGATGCGATAAGAATATTGGTAACGGCATATATGTATCCGTCTCATTGGTTGCATAACCAAACATAAGTCCTTGATCACCAGCGCCAGTTTCTTCAATTTCTTCTTCCGATATGTCATTACGATATTCCAAGGCAGTGTCTACACCTTGAGCAATATCAGGAGATTGTTCATCGATAGCTGTTAAAACAGCCATTGTTTGGCTATCATAGCCGTATTTAGCACGTGTATAACCAATCTCTTTAATTGTTTCTCTTACTACTTTAGGTATATCTACATAAGTGGTTGTTGATATTTCACCTGAAATTAACGCCATACCTGTAGTTACTGTAGTTTCACAAGCAACTCTTGCATTTGGATCATCCTTTAATATCTCATCTAAAATTGCGTCGGATACTTGGTCTGCTATTTTATCTGGATGCCCTTCTGTTACAGATTCTGAAGTAAATAATCTTCTATTGTATGTCATAATTTGCTCCTTTAGTTTTAAATTACGAAAATTCTCTCTCTGTTGAGCTCATTAAAAAAGACCTTCATCACTATATTAAATAGAGAGAAGGCCCTTATACGTCCATTCGCTCTTATCGTTCAGACGCTATATGTCTGCAAACGGTTTGGCACCTTTCTTCGTATTAAGAAGAGGTTGCTGGGCTTCATTGGGTCCATGTCCCTCCGCCACTCAGGATAAGAGAATCCGTTACTCACTATAGTACCTAATCTATAATATATTGTCAATTTTATATTTGTTAATATTTATTTAAAATTCCTTTTAATATGGTGTGGACTATTGTTTCATATGTGTTATACTCTTTAACTGTAAGGGCTTACATTAATTAAATAGCGTTGGAGGGATTGAGTATGGCGGTAGATACATACACTTACACAAGCAAAATCGAAAGCATATTGGACAAACAATCATCATTATTTCAACTAAGTACAACACAATTGTATAATAAAATTTTGAATAATGGTGAGGGAGAACTGACTGAACTAGGCGCAATTAATGCTAAAACAGGAAAATACACAGGTCGTTCTCCAAAAGATAAATTTATTGTTAACGAACCCTCTTATAGAGATGACATCGATTGGGGTAATATAAATCAACCTATTGAAGAAGAAACTTTTTTAAAACTGTACGATAAAGTTTTAAGTCATTTAAATAATAAAGATGAACTTTATGTATTTAATGGTTATGCAGGTAGTGATGAAGATTCACAACTTAAACTTACTGTTATTAATGAATTAGCTTGGCATAATCTGTTTGCGCAAAATATGTTTATTCGCCCTAGCAGTAAAGAAGAAGCTCAAGATATCAAATCTGATTTCACTATTGTTTCAGCACCTTCATTTAAAGCAAATCCTGAAGTTGATGGTACAAACTCTGAAACATTTATTATCACTTCTTTTAAACATAAAGTGATATTAATTGGTGGTACAGAATATGCAGGAGAAATGAAAAAAGGTATTTTCTCAGTAATGAACTACCTGCTACCTAAAGATAAAATCATGAGCATGCATTGTTCAGCAAATGTGGGAGATAAAGGTGATGTTGCATTATTCTTTGGTTTATCTGGTACAGGGAAAACAACGCTCTCCGCTGACCCAACACGTAAGCTGATTGGTGATGATGAACATGGATGGAACGAAAACGGTATTTTCAATATCGAAGGTGGTTGCTACGCTAAAGCAATTAATCTTTCTTATAAAAAAGAACCTCAAATATATGATGCGATTAAATACGGTACGATTTTAGAAAATGTTGTAGTCGATGAAGATGGAGATATAGACTTCGATGACAATTACTATACAGAAAATACAAGAGCGGCTTATCCAATTGATCATATAGAAAATATTGTTACACCATCTAAAGCTGCACATCCTAACACAATCATATTCTTAACTGCTGATGCGTTTGGTGTATTACCGCCGATTTCTAAATTAAGTAAAGACCAAGCAATGTATCATTTCCTAAGTGGCTTCACCGCTAAATTAGCAGGTACAGAGCGTGGTGTTACTGAGCCTGAACCATCATTCTCCACTTGCTTTGGCTCACCATTTTTACCATTAAACGCTAAAGTATACGCTGATTTATTAGGAAATCTTATTGATAAACATGATGTAGATGTTTACCTAGTAAATACTGGTTGGACTGGTGGTCAGTATGGTGTAGGACGTCGTATTAGCCTAAACTATACAAGACAAATGGTTAATCAAGCAATTACTGGTCAATTAAGAGATATTGAATATGTTAAAGATGATATGTTCGGATTAAATATCCCTGTAGAGCTTGAAGATGTTCCTCAAACATTACTAAATCCTATTAATGCTTGGAGTAAGCCAGAAGCTTATAGAGAACAAGCAAAAGATTTAATTAATAGATTTAAAACTAACTTTGAAAAATTCGGGGTAGAAGTTGAAGATTTAGCACGTGATGGCGGTTTTAATTAAAATAATGTTATAAAAAGGCATGAACTACAATAAAGCTGTAGTTCATGCCTTTTAGTTATTATCATAACTTTGTTTAATATTTTGATTTTCAACATCAATCATCCATTGATGAATCGTTGACAAAGTTACCTTCAAAGCAAAAGGTCTAGGTATATGCCCTTCACTCATTTGATAAAATGTTCGATATGTGGCGCCTATTTGGTCTAATTGCTCTGCTAAATAATATGCTTGATGGATACCTACTTGATGGTCTTTACCACCATGAACAATGAGGATAGGTGGGCTTTGTTCAGTAATTTGAGATATTGCATCACGTTGTTTATATGCTTCTGCTTGTTTTTTAGGATGTCCTATCATACGTTTAAGCATTCCTCTTAAATCTACTCGTTCCTCATACATTAAATATATGTCAGAAACGCCTCCCCAAATTATATAACTTGAAATAGGTAAATCTTGAAACGTTAATAAACCTTGAAGGCCACCTCTTGAAAAGCCAATCATATGAATATGTGCTTTAGGATACATTTGATTTAGTATTTTAATAGCAATAGTCACATCATTTAAATCAGCACCATAAAACGCATCTTTGCCTTCACTACCATTGTTGCCACGATAATAAGGACCAAACACTAATGTATTGTCTTCTGCAAACTGCATTAAGCGACCTGTACGAACCATACCAACTTGGCCTTTACCACCACGCAAATAAATTACAATTCTCTTAACTGCAGCATTAGGTGTCATTAATAAACCACGTACTTTCAATTCATCGACAATATATGTCACTTCATCAAAATAATGCGCTGGCGCTTCAACTGGCATACGTTTACTATGAATAAAATCCAAGATCAATCACTCTTTCTAAACATCGTAGAATTGCGGCGTCTTGCAATAAATAACTTATACGTTTCTCTGGAATATCAGCTACACTGCTATAAAATGTAGGTCCGTCTGTTTCTAAATAATCATTTTGTTGCACTACATTCTTAACAACAACCATAAACACATCTTTAGTAAAACTCGAACCACTTTTTCTTTCCACACGATATTGCGCAATATAATGACGTTGCTCTACCGTAGCACCTGTTTCTTCAAATAGTTCTCTTTCTGCTGCTGCTTCACTTGATTCGCCTACTTCTTTTTTTCCACCTGGAAACTCTATTCCTCGTACTTTATGATTCGTGAATAACAATTGATTTTGATATGTGGGGATTACTAATACATGATCACCATCCGCTTTGTCACCATCACTTTTATATGATAAGAACACATCATCATTTTCTCTATCTTTAAACTTCATGTCCATCCCTCTCCCATTAATTATGTTAAACTATCTATGCTAAGTTATTTGTTGGAGGCAAAATTAAATGAAAACATTGTTCCTAGGACTAATACGTATATACCAACGCTTCATTTCACCAATGACACCAGCCACATGTCGCTTCTATCCTACTTGTTCCGAATATACAAGAGAAGCTATTCAAGTATACGGTGCATTTAAGGGTACTTGGCTAGGCATCAAACGCATTTCGAAATGCCACCCACTGCATAAAGGTGGATTTGACCCTGTACCGTTAAAGAAAAAACGTAATAAAAAAGATTAATAAATACGCTTAAATTGTGTCTTATTAACTAGAGGAGGTTCAAAATAAATTGAACCTCCTTTTAATATGCCTACCCCTTTTGCCATATCATGCTGAAAATAATATCCTTCAGGAGTGATGTCACTTGGGTAATCAGCATATTGGGCTAGCATTGCAGTAAAATATCTACTTAAGCCATATTCATACATCCCACCAATTACAATTTTAATCTCTTTTTCTTTTAGCAATTCGATAATTTCTAGTACCCTATCTATGCCACCTAATCTAAATGGTTTTAATACAACTACTTCTACTGCGTAGTTATCTATTATTTGCTTTATCATATTTTTAGATATAGCCTTTTCATCTATGGCCACTGGTGGTAAAGCCCCTTCATCAATATGGGACAAGATTTCTAATGACTTAAAAGGTTCTTCAATATAAAGTAAAGACTTATCAGCTAATGCTTTCAGCTTATGGACTTCATCATTTTTAACAGTTTCATTCGCATCAACAACGATATACGGTTGAAAAGAAAGTTGACTTAATATTTTAATATCTTCTAAAATATGATTCGTCCACTTAATTTTAACACGATGCGGTCTTGTGACGTTTAATTGCTTTAAATTACTCTCATTTAGTCCACTTACAGTCGCTCCATATGGTACACTAAACGATTTCAATTCATAAAACATTTGGTAAAAAGCCATGATTAACATACTTCTTGTAGCAGGAAATTCTATCAAATCATCTAATGCCTTTTGCACTGCTTCAAAATCATCAAATGAGTGATTTTGATATTGCTTAAACCATTTTATAGTTTGTTGTTGAACTATTGCTATCGTTTCTGTTGCATACCAATCTGTTTCAAAAGCATTACATTCACCAAAAAAATGCTGATCAGTATCCATAATTATTTCAACGATAAGTACTTTTCGATAATTTAATTTTGTTTTTGGTGTTACAATAGGATGTTTAAAATCAGAATGATATTCATATAACTTTACTATCTGTAATTTCATATGTACCTCGCATTTATATTTTTAATCGATTTCTTTGAAGTTTTCCAGTTGAAGTATAAGGTAATGATTCAACACGTTTAAAATGTTTAGGGACTTTATATTTCGCTAAGTTGTTATTAAAATATTTCAATAATTGATCATCTGATATTTTTTCCTTCGAAACATAATATAAATAAGGTACTTCTCCCCATACATCATCTTCTACGCCAACACAAACAGCATCTTCAATCATTACATAATTTTTAGCGATTGTTTCAATTTGATAAGGGTAAATATTTTCGCCACCGCTAATAATCAAATCTTTACGACGATCGTAGACCATGACATAACCTGCTTCATCAATCTCTGCAATATCACCTGTATTAAAGTATCCATCTTCAAATGTATCTATTCTATCTGCAGGATATAGATAACCATTCATCACATTGTCTCCCTTAATTAACAACTCACCATGTCCTTGGGCATTAGGAGATTTAATTTTGACTTCTACATTATCACTAGGTTTACCAACCGTATCATAACGACGTGTTAACATTTCTGGTGTGGCAGTTAAAAATTGAGAGCACGTTTCGGTCATACCAAAAGAATTATAAATTGGTAATTGTCTTTCTAGAGCTTGATCTATAAGTGAGCTTGAAAGCTTCGCGCCTCCAAGTAGTATCTTCTCAATATTATAAGGCTGATCAAATCCTTCATCCATAAGCCATTTCAATGTTTGTGGCACGAGCGATACATGTGTTGGCAATTCTTCTTTTATAATATTCAACATAGCTTCAGTTTCAAATTTAGATTTAATACGCACTGTAAAACCTTCTATTAAAGCCCTTAATATGACACTCAATCCTGAGATATGATAGATAGGTAATACCGATAACCATTTGGTATCTCGAGTAAAACCAAGGCTCTCTTTACAAGCGAGTGCACTTGCATAATGATTAGAAAATGTTTGTGGCACAGCTTTTTGTGGTCCAGTCGTCCCTGATGTAAACATTATAGACGCTATATTATCAAATGAAAATGGTGCTTCATATTGTCTATCATCCCTATTGTGCCAGAGCGATTCATAATTTATTATACTTAAGCCTTTTATTTCTAGTTGTCCACGAGTTATCACAGTATCAACATTAATAGATGCCATTTGTGCAAGCATTTCTTTTTTAGTAAGTCTTGTATTTAACATAGCAATTTCAATACCAGCTATCCATGCCGCATTAATTAAAAGAACAGACCCTATTGAATTATCTATATAAAGTCCAATTCTTTGTTTATCAAGTTGCTTTAATTGATATGCTAATTTCGAAGCATCTTGATACGCCTCATTAAAAGTAATCTGTACTTCCCCATCATCGATAAAGAGCTGTTGTCCATTTTTATCTGCTTGTTTTTTCAACCAAAATTCCACGCCTACATTCCTCCGTCTCACACTTTATTATAACGTTTTTATTAATAATTAACATGATACAAATCTTCACTTTAATTGCTTAACTTAGTAATAATTTACTAAATGAATTATAAAATCAATTTAAATAGCGATTAACCTTAATTCTACAAATAAAACACGCTATCCAATTTTAGAGCAGAAAAAAGTCCTGTTAAGTGAACGTTGATAAAACGTTCACTTAACAGGACTTTATTAATACGGAGAGTGAGGGATTCGAACCCTCGAGACGCTTGTGACGCCTACACACTTTCCAGGCGTGCTCCTTCGGCCAACTCGGACAACTCTCCAATATAAAAAAACAGAAGCGATATTTCACTTCTGTTTGTATGACCCCGACGGGACTCGAACCCGTGTTACCGCCGTGAAAGGGCGGTGTCTTAACCGCTTGACCACGGGGCCATATGGCTCCACAGGTAGGACTCGAACCTACGACCGATCGGTTAACA
>Ga0079226_10000168_pt1 | contig 41855 bp, 25 predicted proteins | sample Poulit2014_FD_76345 | JGI IMG/M metagenome (GOLD analysis project Ga0079226, IMG submission 76345) | Agricultural soil microbial communities from Georgia to study Nitrogen management - Poultry litter 2014 | ecosystem: Environmental > Terrestrial > Soil > Agricultural land | place: USA: Georgia...
TAATCCTGGCGGCGAGAATGCAATAGCACCACCTGACTCCATGCCGAACTCAGAAGTGAAATGTTGTAATGCCGATGGTAGTGTGGGGATTCCCCATGTGAGAGTAGGTCACTGCCAGGTTTTCAATTTAGAGAAGAAACGCTAACCGAAAGGTTAGCGTTTTTTTTGCATTTTATTTAACTATTCTATTTTTTAGGTATTTGCGCTGATGTTACAACTTTGAGCAGATATTGCTTCTGATTGTGAGAAGTTGATAAAGCTATTTTATCAGACAGTTCATACTGTCAATGCGAAAGATTATACAAAAGAGCAATTAAATGTCTGGGCACCGGATAATATAAATTCATTGGAATGGAATGAATCTTTTTTAAAAAATTATACAATTGTTGTTATTGATAATGATGAAATCGTTGGTTTTGGCGATATTGATAAGACAGGATATTTAGATAGATTGTTTGTTCATAAGGATCATCAGAGAAAAGGTATTGCCTCTGCAATATGTCATAAATTGGAACAGTCCATCAAAAATATGAAAATTACGACGGCTGTGTCTATTACAGCTAAAGCATTTTTTGAACAGCGTGGATATCGTATTGTTAAAAAACAAGAAGTGATAAGAAGAGGCGTAAGGTTAATAAACTTTCTGATGGAAAAGTAATTTTCGGATGTTATCAGGGTTTCAATACATTTTTAAAGAAAAACTCCGCACTGATTTTGATAAAAGTGCGGAGTTTCTTATTAAAGGAATGTTTTAAGCATTTCCCGGTTTGGCAAGTTTAGTCCAGTTGTAATAACCGTAAAGGGAATTTAATAAATAAGCGGCATACATAATATACATTGCTGCAGTATCCGCCCATAAGGCAATCGAAAGGACATTGATAATAATCCATAATACCCACTGTTCGCGATAACGTAATAGCATTAATAATTGTGCTGCGATTACCATTACGGTGGTAACGCCGTCTAGCGATACAGAATTACCGTCAGTGGTTTTTAAATAGGAGATGAAGAGCAAAGAACAGATAGCGATTGCTGCAATGGTGACGATCCAACCTTTAAAATCCAATGCCTTAGCAACGACACTTTCACCTTCACCATCTTTCTGCATATTGGCTTTCCATAAAAAATAACCGATAAATTGTGCCGGAATATAAACGTAGAGCGTAGTTGTCATTTCGCCATAAAATTTGTTATCCCAAGCAACATAGAAATAGGTATAAGCAAAAATTAAACCGAAAAGGTAATTACTGATTTTGCCTTTCCCAACAAAGACCACGCATAAAATACCGGCGATACCGGAGATCATTGCCAGTAGCGAATCAGGTTGATAAACATAAGTACCAATTTGTAATGCAACAAAAAGCACTAGCCAGAAAGCCTCAAATTTTGTCCAACCGCCGAACAGCTCTTGTTGAATATCTTTTATCGTTAACATAGTTCCTCCAGGTAATATCATTTTTCTGCCACATTTTATATTTTTTGTTATGAATATGCATTATTTTTATCTTTAAATTAAATCCTTAATATAAAAATGTAGCTTAGGTAGCTTAGATTTTATTTTGTTTTTGTTGTGAAGATCTATTGATAAATCTTTTGGCTTTCCTGACTATTCAGAGTACAATCCGCGCTTATTTTTAAATTGAATAATCAATCAAAACAGAAGAAAGAGAAGAACGATAAAATGTCATTTACGATTGGACAACGTTGGATTAGTGAAAGTGAAAATAACTTGGGATTGGGATTAGTGACTGCCGTTGATCAGAGAACGGTAACCTTTTTATTTCCGGCAGCGGATGAAACACGTGTCTATTCCCTAGCGGTGGCGCCGATGACGCGTGTCTTGTTTCAGACTGGCGATGTGATTACCCATCACGAGGGCTGGCAAGCAGAAGTGTTGGATGTGATGGAAAATAACGGCATCGCGCTTTATTTAGCGAAAAGAATGGATACAGATGAAGAGGTTGTGGTTAAAGAACTTGAGTTAGCGCATCAAATTACATTTAGCAAACCTCAGGATCGTCTATTTTCTGCTCAAATTGACAGAAATGATCGTTTTGCATTGCGCTATCACGCGTTGCAGCATCAACAGCAGCAGTTTCAATCACCATTGAGAGGATTACGCGGTACAAGAGCGAGTTTAATTCCTCACCAATTACATATTGCGCACGAAGTCGGTTCGCGTCTATCGCCACGTGTATTGTTGGCGGACGAGGTTGGTTTAGGGAAAACGGTTGAGGCGGGAATGATTCTACAGCAACAACTGTTTTCCGGTAGAGTTGAACGTGTATTGATCTTAGTGCCGGAAACCTTGCAACATCAGTGGTTGGTCGAAATGTTGCGCCGTTTTAATCTCAATTTTTCATTATTTGATGAAGAACGTTGTCAGGATTTTGATCGTAAAGAAGAAGACGGCAGAAGCATCAAGGTGAATCCATTTGATAGTGAAGCGTTGGTGATCTGTTCTTTAGATTGGTTAGTTACGCAAGAAAATCGGATGACAGAAGTATTGGCAAGCCATTGGGATATGCTGATTGTTGATGAAGCGCACCATCTTGAATGGCACGCAATGGCGCCAAGCCGTGCATATCGTTTTGTTGAGGAGTTGACGCAGAAAATCGCTTCGGTTTTGTTACTTACGGCAACACCGGAACAGTTAGGGCAGGAAAGTCACTTCGCACGTTTGCGACTATTAGATCCTCATCGTTTTTACGATTACAACGCATTTGTTGCCGAGCAAAAACAGTACCGTCCGGTAGCAGCGGCAGTGAATGATCTGTTGTCAGATAAAAAATTAAGTGCCGAAGAGCAAAATGTGTTGGCTGAATTACTGCCGGAGCAGGATATTGAACCGTTATTGCGAATTATCAACGGCAGCAACAGTTCTGACGAGCAGATCCAAGAGGCGAAACAGGAGCTGATTACTAACTTAGTGGATCGCCACGGCACCAGTCGCTTATTGTTCCGGAATACACGTCAAGGCGTGAAAGGCTTTCCGAAACGTATTTTGCACCAAGTAAAACTGGAATTGCCGAAGCAGTATGCAAATGCGATCAAAGTTGTGAATTTACTTAATAAGACGGTGCAACAAAATTCATTATATCCGGAAGTGCTGTTTCATCAGCTTAACCCGGAAGCGACGTGGTGGGATTTTGATCCGCGCATTGAATGGTTATTGACCTTTCTCAAAAATCATAGCCAAGAAAAAGTATTGATTATTTGTCAACAAACCGAAACCGTATTGCAGTTAGAGAAGATTTTGCGCGAAAAAGAGGGCATTCGTTCTGCGGTATTCCACGAGAAAATGTCGATTGTTGAACGTGATCGGGCGGCAGCCTATTTTGCACAACAGGAAGACGGCGCAAAAGTACTGTTAAGTTCCAGTATTGGTGCGGAAGGGCGTAATTTCCAATTTGCTTGCCGATTGGTATTGTTTAATTTACCGGTCAATCCGGATGTATTGGAGCAGTCCATCGGACGTTTGGATCGTATCGGTCAAACTAGAGATGTTCAAATTTATGTGCCTTATTTTAATCAAACATCACAGATGATTTTGGTAGATTGGTATCAAAAAGGCTTGGGAGCCTTTGAACAGACTTGCCCGATGGGAGCTACCTTATTTGCTAAATATGGCAAACAGCTACAGACATTTATTGATAACCCGAATGAAGATGAGGCGGGATTTGCGCTCTTTATTGAACAGGTGGCAAAAGAGCGGATTCGCTTGCAGCAGGAGTTGGAACAAGGGCGAGATCGCCTGTTGGAACTCAATTCTAACGGTGGAGAGCAAGCACAACAGCTCGCTGCTGCTATTGAACAACAGGATGGACAACCGGATTTAATTAATTTCTGTTTGAGTCTGTTTGATGTAATCGGTTTAGATCAGGAAGATTTGGGCGAAGATTCGATAGTGATTCAGCCGACCGGGCATATGTTAGTACCTGATTTTCCGGGATTAAAAGAGGAGGGAAGCACCGTCACTTTTAATCGTTCATTGGCATTGGCACGTGAAGATCTTGAGTTTTTAACGTGGGATCACCCGATGGTGCGAAACGGTATCGATCTGATCACTTCCGGCGATATTGGCAAAACGGCAGTGAGTTTATTGCCGCATAAAGGGTTACCGGCAGGTACGTTATTGTTGGAATTAATTTATGTGGTTGAAGTACAGGCACCGAAAGCCTTGCAATTAACTCGCTTCTTGCCACCGACACCGGTGCGTTTGTTATTGGATATTAAGGGCAATGATTTAGCCTCACAAGTCTCTTTCCGCGGTTTAGAAAAACAGCTTAAGCCGATCAATAAAAATATGGCAAATAAAGTCGTTAAAATGACGAAAGCGGATATTGATCGTCTGATTAAGCACTCTCAAACTTTGATAGCGCCTTATGCTGAACAAATTATTGCGGAAGCTACCGAAGTGGCGGATAAAACGTTATATAGTGAACTTCAGCGTCTTACCGCACTTCAGGCGGTGAATAAAAATATTCGTCAGGATGAAATTGAACAACAGGAACAATTAATTGCGCAATCACTGGCTCAACTGAAAAAAGCAAGTTGGCGTTTGGACAGTTTGCGTGTGATTGTCAGTAATAAAGAGTAATTATGGCATTAATAGCGTACAACCCGCCGCAAGGATTGAATATCTTATATCAGGATAACTATATTGCGGTGGTGAATAAACAGAGCGGTTTGTTGTCGGTTCCCGGCAATCAGCCGCAGTATCAGGATAGCGCCACCACACGCGTGGCGAATAAATTCGGTTTTACCGAGCCGGCACACCGTTTAGATATGGCAACCAGCGGCATTTTACTGTTTGCGCTTTCCAAAGCCGCTGAAAAAGAGCTGAAGCGACAATTTCGCGAGCGAGAACCGAAGAAACATTATCAAGCGATTGTTTGGGGGCATTTGGAACAGGATAGCGGTATTGTCGATTTGCCGTTAATTTGTGATTGGGAGAATCGACCGCGACAACGTATAGATTTTTTAGTCGGCAAAAAAGCACAGACGCAGTATCAGGTTTTAGCGCGTTATCCGAATAACACCACGCGCGTGAAATTGACGCCGATCACAGGTCGTTCGCATCAGTTGCGTCTACATATGTTAGCTCTCGGGCATCCGATTCTGGGTGATAAGTTCTATTCTCCTCCGGCAGTGCGGGCAATGGCACCGAGATTATATTTACACGCAGAAAGCCTTACTATTACGCATCCGATCACTCAAGAACGGATGACATTTACTTGCCCGCCGGATTTCTAACTTATTGTTGCGGATTGACGATTAAATCGGGTTTGATAATAAAAGAAAATTCACTGCCTTTACCGACTTCGCTTTGGATTTCAAGATAGGATTGATGTTGTTCCAAAGCGTGTTTAACAATGGCTAATCCCAAGCCGCTGCCGCCGGTTTTATTATTGCGTGATTCATCCACGCGATAAAAACGTTCGGTTAAATGGGCAAGATGGCGAGCTTCAATACCGATACCGTTATCGCTGACACAAAATCTTGCCCCTTGTTTACAACGTTGCCAACTGACGTGAATAATCGCCTCTTCGCCGGCGTGGCGAATAGCGTTATAGATCAGATTGGAAACCGCACTTTGTAATTGGTGTTCATCCCCAATAATTTTCAAATCCGGCTCGATTTCAAAAATAATTTGCTGTTTTGCTTGATGGATAACGGCAGTATTTTTTTGTAAAGAGAGAATTAATTGTGACATATCAACCACTTCGTGTTCGGCATTATTGATATTTTCAATTTTTGCCAATAAAGATAGCTGTTGCAGCAATGTCGCCATTCTCTCGCTTTGTTCTTTCATCGCCTGCAATGCTTTTTGTTGAAAAGGTGATTTTTCATCGATCTCGCCCTCAAACATTTCCAAATAACCTTGCAGCACCGTTAATGGTGTGCGCAGTTCGTGGTTCATATTCGCCAGAAAAGTTTGACGGGAGTGCATTAAGCGAATAAACGAGGTCGCATCGCGTGCAATAATTAAATAGGATTCGCTGTCGTAACTATTGATATTAAACTCAATATAGCGTTTATTGTGAGTCAATAAAACTAAAGGGCGATTGCGTCTGTTAAAGGTTAAATGACGAAAATAGTGTTTAAATTCAGGGTAGAAAATCACCTTAAAAACGCTTTTTTTCATTTTTTTATCCCAAATAAATTCAAACATCTCCTGTGCTGCTTGGTTACACCAAGAAATATCGCCGTTGTGTTCACAAATTAATACCGCATCAGGCAAAAATTGAATATTGCGATTTAGTCTGGAAAGTAGCCGTAACGATTTAATTTTTTCGCGGCGAGTTCGCTCATTGTAGTAGGCAGCAGTTTGTGAAATATGCTCAAGCGCAGTAATTTTCTTTTTGCTTTTAGGGGGGTTATTCGGATTGATGATTTGCAATAAACTGAATTCATTATAGTGGTGCCAAATCAGTAAAATTACCAACACGGCAATTAACCAGAACGAGAAATCTTTACTGAAGAGACTCAATAGTGAAGCAATGCCGACCGCCAGCAACACTTCGATGATCAGATGTTTTAACGACAGATTGAGCTTCATTGGTTAATCCTGAAAATGGTTAGAAAAACGGTAGCCGAAACCACGAACGGTTTGCACATAGCGATCAGCCTGAAAAGGCTCTAAACTGCGGCGTAATCGGCGAATATAGGAGTCAACAGTGCGATCTTCAACATAAATATCATCGCCCCAAATATGATTCAATAGCTGTTCACGGCTATAGACTTTTTCGGGATGCGTCATTAGAAACAGCAGTAATTTATATTCGGTTGCGCTTAATTCCACAAATTGATTTTCCACGCTAACACGTTGCGCCTGCTGATCGATTTGTAAATTTTCAAAACTGACAATTTGGCTCGGCGGATCATAACTGCGTCGCCATAACGCTTCGATTCTGGCTAATAAAATTTTCGGTGAAAACGGCTTGGTAATGTAATCATCGGCACCGGCGTTCAGACAGGTAATGCAATCCTCTTCCGCACTGCGTGCCGTGAGCATAATGATTGGAATTTTAGCGGTTTGTTCCTGTTTTTTTAGATATTCAATAAACATAATGCCGGAACGACCGGGCAACATCCAATCCAACAGAATAAGTTGCGGTTGTTCCTCCTCAAGGCGATTTACCGCACTTTGATAATCCTCCGCTTCAATCACCTCATAATTTTGCTTCAGCAAGTAAAGTGCAACCATTTCACGGATCGCACGTTCATCTTCAACAATTAAAATTTTGCCCGCCATAAGCCCTCATTTTATTTGAGTTGCTGCTTTAACCCATTCTACCCGTAATGTAATCTTCTGTCCGTTGGAATTTTGGTTTGTCAAAAATTTTACTGGTTTGGTCGAATTCAATCAGCTCACCAAGATACATAAAGGCGGTGTAGTCGGAACAACGCGCTGCCTGTTGCATATTATGCGTGACGATGGCAACAGTGTAATCGTGTTTTAATTCGCTGATCAGCTCTTCGATTTTCATTGTTGAGATCGGATCGAGCGCAGAGCAAGGTTCATCCAATAACAACACTTCCGGTTTAACGGCAATACCGCGCGCAATACATAAGCGTTGTTGTTGCCCACCGGATAAGCTATCACCGCTTTGGTTCAGCTTATCTTTCACTTCGTTCCATAATGCGGCTTTGGTTAATGCCCATTCGACCCGATCATTCAACTCTGATTTAGGCAGTTTCTCAAATAAACGAATGCCGAAAGCGACATTATCATAAATCGACATTGGAAACGGTGTCGGCTTTTGGAAAACCATCCCGATTTTGGCGCGGATAATGGCGATATCAATATGTGTGGTCAATAAATTTTCATTATCTAAATTAATTTCACCGGTGGCGTGTTGGTTCGGATAAAGTTCATACATCCGGTTAAATGTACGCAACAGTGTCGATTTTCCGCAGCCGGATGGACCAATAAATGCAGTGACTTTATTTTTTGCGATTTTCATATTGATATTTTTTAAAGCGTGAAAATCACCATAATAAAAATTGAGATTATTAACGGTTAATTTCGCATCAATTTGGTTTGATAACATATCCATTTTATGGTCCTTATTTATGTTTGTTGGAACAAAGTCTGGTTAAAATATTTAAAGATAAAACAAAAATCGCAATTAATGCTGCACCTGCCCACGCCAGTTCATTCCAATCTTCAAACGGGCTGGCGGCATATTGATAAATCACCACCGGTAGATTTGCCATTGGCGCATTCATATCCAAAGAGGTGAATTGGTTTGAGAGCGCAGTAAACAGCAATGGTGCGGTTTCGCCGGAAATGCGGGCAACGGAAAGCAGAATGCCGGTTAAAATGCCGGAGCGAGCGGCACGATAGCAAACCATCGTAATGACTCGCCATTGCGGGCAACCGAGTGCAGCGGCGGCTTCACGTAAATTATTCGGCACGAGATTCAACATACTGTCGGTGGTTCTGACCACAACCGGAATTACCAACATTGCCAAAGCCAACGAACCTGCCCAGCCGGAGAAGTGTTTTACTTGCGAAACATAGATGGCGTAAATAAACAGCCCGATAATAATGGAGGGTGCGGAAAGTAAAATATCGTTCAGAAAACGGGTAATTTTCGATAATTTGCTATAGCGGCCGTATTCGCTTAAATAGGTGCCTGCCAAAACGCCAATCGGTGTGGCGATAAAGGTGGCAATTAATACCATCATAATCGAACCGATAATGGCATTAATCAAACCGCCGCTTTCGTTGGGTGCAGGTGTTGCTTTTAAGAACAGTTCAAACGAGAGTGCCGGTATGCCTTTGATGATTAATGTGTATAAAATCCAAATTAACCAAAAAAGCCCGAACAGCACTGCCAGATAGGCAAGGCTTAACATAAGAAGATTTCTGCTTTTACGCCAATAAAAACGTTGATTTTGATATTTATGCATTATTTTCTTCCTTCTAGTCGACTCATTCGCATCACTAATAAACGTGCGATCGCCAATACTAAAGTGGTAATCAAGAATAGAATTAACCCTAACTCCATCAAGGCTGATTTCTGTAAACCGCCGGCTTCATTAAATTCATTGGCAATCGCAGAAGCGATAGAGGTGGACGGTGCAAAAATAGAATCCGGAAGTTGGAAGGCATTCCCGATAACGAAAGTGACCGCCATTGTTTCGCCCAATGCACGCCCCAATCCAAGCATAATGCTGCCGACAACACCGGCTTTGGTATACGGCAGCACGACTTTCCAAATCACTTCCCACGTGGTTGAACCCAAGCCGTAAGCGGATTCTTTCAACATTGGCGGTACAACACTAAAAACATCACGCATTGTTGAGGCGATAAAAGGAATAATCATAATGCCCAACACTAATCCGGCGGTGAATAGTCCGATACCGAAAGGTGCGCCGGAAAAGAGAATGCCGATTAACGGTAAATTACCAAAAGTATCAATGATATAAGGCTGAATGTATTCTTGAAAAAGCGGTACGAAAACGAATAGCCCCCACATCCCGTAAATAATGGAAGGAATCGCTGCCAACATCTCTACTGCGGTGCCAATCGGGCGTTTTAACCATTGTGGAGATAATTCAGTGAGAAAAGTGGCAATGCCGAAAGAGATTGGTACGGCAATAATTAAGGCGATGGCGGCGGAAATTAATGTGCCGATGATCGGTACTAATGCCCCATAATTTTCTTGCACTGGATCCCAATCGTTGCTCCATAAAAAAGCGATATGAAATTTAGAAATCGAATCCCAACTACCAATCACTAAAGACAATAAAATGGCGGAGAGCATAATAAAAACAAAAACAGCAAAAAAACGGGTGGTGTTCTTAAAAACATTCTCCAACCAAGCGTGATTTAAACATTTATTATCGATTTTATGCATTTTTTCTACCTTGTAAGGTAAGGGCTATGCGAGAGCATAACCCTTTGATATTTCAATAGAATATTAATAGATGGTTTTTCCTTGCGCATCTTTCACTTCACTGTGCCAACGAACTTTAATTTTTTCGACAACAGTGTCCGGTAATGGCACATAATCCAGTTCTAAAGCAGCGTCTTTACCGTTTTTAAATGCCCATTCAAAGAAACTGAAGACATTTTTGGTGTTTTCGGCATTGTCGGCATTTTTGTGGATTAAGATGAAACTTGCCGCAGTGATTGGCCAAGATTGATCGCCCGGTTCATTTGTCAAAACTACGCCCATTCCGGCAGCTTTCTCCCAGTCGGCATTGGCTGCCGCCGCCATAAAGCTGTCACGAGAAGGTTGCACAAATTTGCCGGCAGCATTTTGTAAAGTGACCCAAGTTAATTGATTTTGTTTGGCATAAGCATATTCCACATAACCGATAGAATATTTAAGCTGTTTAACGTAAGCGGCAACGCCCTCATTACCTTTTCCGCCTTGTCCGACCGGCCATTTAACGGATTTTCCTTCACCCACTTTTTCTTTCCATTCAGCAGAAACTTGGGATAAATAGTTCGTCCAGCCGAAGGTTGTGCCGGAACCGTCTGAACGGCGTACTACCAGAATATTTTTATCCGGCAAGGCAATGCCGTCATTCAGAGCGGCAATCGCCGGATCGTTCCATTTTTTGATTTTGCCGAGGAAGATGTCAGCAATTACCTCACCTGAAAGTTTTAATGCGCCGGCTTTGATTTCCGGAATATTGACAACAGGCACGGTGCCGCCAATGATGGCAGGGAATTGTAATAATTGATGTTCTGCAAGCGCGTTTGCTTTCATTGGATCGTCTGAAGCGCCGAAATCAATGGTCTTAGCGATAATCTGTTGCTGACCGCCACCGGAACCGATGGACTGATAATTGACTTTATTGCCGGTTTGTTGTTGGTAAAGCCCTGCCCATTTGGCATAAATCGGATAAGGGAATGAAGCGCCTGCGCCGGTAATTTCGTGGGCATTTGCTTGAGCGATAAAAGGTAATGAAATAGCAACGAGAGCAAGTTTTCTAAGTACTTTCGGTAACATAGGTTTCTCCTAACAGAATGAATTAACATTTGACGTTAGGAAGTTTAGCGATGAAATGTGACAGTTTGATGACAGCGGAAGAAATACAAAAAATAACCCCATATTCCGAGTGAAATATGGGGTATTTTTATAGAGGGGAATTTAGAATGTTACTGCATTTCTTAGTTTTTTCAACGCATTGCTTTCCAACTGTCTGATACGTTCGGCGGAAACACCGTAGTGATCAGCCAATTCCTGCAATGTGGCTTTATTATCATCCAACCAACGAGTTTGGATAATATGACGACTTCTTTCGTCCAACTGTTCCAAGGCTTCGCTAAGTTGATCAGTCGCCTGATTTTCAAAATTTTCTTCTTCCAATTCAGCAGCAAAGTTGGAACTTTTATCTTCCAAATAAAGTGCCGGAGAATAGGTTTCTTCGCTATCATCAGTCGGCAAATCGAACGCCATATCAATGCCGCTCATACGAGATTCCATCTCTTGCACATCTTCTGCGGAAACGCCGAGTTCGTTGGCAACCATATCCACTTCATTAGCATTGAACCAACCTAAACGTTGTTTTGTTTTACGCAAATTAAAGAATAATTTACGTTGTGCTTTGGTGGTGGCAACTTTAACAATACGCCAGTTACGCAACACATATTCGTGAATTTCCGCTTTAATCCAATGCACTGCGAAAGAAACCAAACGTACACCCACTTCCGGATTGAAACGTTTAACCGCTTTCATCAAACCGACATTTCCTTCCTGAATTAAATCGGCTTGCGGCAAACCATAACCGGAATAACCACGTGCAATATGAATTACAAAACGCAAATGGGATAAAATCAATTTTTTAGCGGCATCAACGTCTTGATGATAATACAAACGTTCTGCCAGCTCCTTCTCCTCTTCTGCGGTAAGCATCGGATATTCATTAGCTGCTCGAATGTAGCCTTCTAAACTACCTTGAGGAACAAGCATCATGTTTTGCATTTCTTTTGTCATTAACTACCTTCTTAAATTAAAAATTTCGTTTCCGTTATAACACAGTTAATGCTTAATGTAAAAACTGTCTTAACGAACGTTTTATTTGACCCATTATAATGCAAAAAGTTTCATATGGATCACAATTTTTCTAAATTTGCCAAGTGGGCAATCAACCATTTTATGCCTTGATTTTGGAAAGCGATTTGCAACCGACAGTTCTTATCGCTGCCTTCCACATTGATAATCGAACCGTAACCGAATTTATGGTGTTTAACCCGTTGTCCCGGTTTCCACTCCGGATTTGCCAACACCGATTTTGTCGTCCCGACCGATTCACGGTTGATAGCTCGCGTTACGGTGCCGCGTAAGCGAATTTCCTGAATATTTTCTTCCGGTAACTCATTGATAAAACGCGAAACAATACGTTTTTCTTCTTGAGAATAAACACGGCGTTGTTCAGCATAGCAAAGTGTTAATTTCTTTCTTGCCCGAGTAATGCCGACATAAGCCAAACGGCGTTCTTCTTCGATTCTTCCCTCTTCGCCTGAAGCGCCGCTTGGGAATAAGCCCTCTTCCATCCCAACAATAAAAACACGATCAAACTCCAAACCTTTTGAAGAGTGCAGTGTCATTAAATCGACACATTGTTGATGCGGCGAGGCTTGCCCTTCACCGGCTTCCAACGAAGCGTGGGTTAGGAAAGCAATCAAATCGCTCATCTCTTCCGCTTCATCCGGTTTTTGGAAATCTCGTGCGGCAAAAACCAGCTCATCCAAGTTTTCCAAACGCACCTCACCTTTTTCGCCTTTCTCTTTTTGGTACATCTCTTTCAGACCGGAGTGTTCAATCACATACTCGGTCTGTTCCGCTAACGGCAGCTCAAAGATGTCATTATCTAAGGCGTTGATCAACTCGATAAAACGTAACAAAGCAGAAGCGGCACGACCTTGCACCAATTTCTCTTCTAACGCTAAATGTGTTGCCTGCCACAGCGTTAATGTGCGCTTGCGAGCAATATCACGCAAAATTTCAAGCGTGCGATCGCCGATACCGCGCGTTGGCGTATTGACCACACGTTCAAAAGCGACATCATCCTGACGATTGGCTAACAGGCGTAAATAACCGAGAGCATCCTTAATTTCCTGCCGTTCAAAAAAGCGCAAACCACCATAAATACGATAAGGCAGACCGGATTGCAAAAATGCCTCTTCCAAAATACGTGATTGACGGTTACTGCGATACAACACCGCACATTGATCATAATTACCGCCTTCATCCACCCACTGTTTAATCTGTGAAGTCACGAAACGCGCTTCATCGTGTTCATTAAATGCTCGATAGATGCCGACTGGATCGCCTTTATTGCCTTCCGTCCAAAGATTTTTACCCAATCTGCCTTCATTGTTGGCAATTAAAATATTGGCAGCCTGTAAAATATTTTCAGTGGAGCGGTAATTTTGTTCCAAACGAATGGTTTCGGCGTGATAATCGGTTAAAAAACGGTAGATATTATCAATTTTTGCGCCTCGCCAACCATAAATAGACTGGTCGTCATCCCCGACAATCATCACATTGGCACTATTGCCAGCCAATAATTTAACCCATTCATACTGAATATTATTGGTGTCCTGAAACTCATCCACCAAAATATGCTGAAAACGTTGTTGATAACGTTGCAGAATCAGCGGTTTTTTCTGCCAAAGTTCATAAGTTCTTAATAATAATTCGGCAAAATCGACCAAACCGGCGCGATCACAGGCATCCTGATAAATTTTGTAAATTTCAACCCAGCTTCGATCTTCCTTACTACGCATTTCGATTTGATCGGCTCTTAAACCAAGATCTTTCTTATTGTTGATATACCAACAGATTTGCTTTGGCGGATACAAACCCTCATCCAAGTTGTAGGATTTCACCAACCGTTTCACCAAACGTAATTGATCTTCTGAATCTAAAATTTGAAAATCCGCCGGTAAACCGGCATCCGGCGCGTGGCGGCGCAAAAGCCGATGCGCCAGACTGTGGAAAGTCCCGACCCACATTCCGAAAGGCGGCGTGATTTGATCCTGTAATAAATCCTCAATACGATGGCGCATTTCCGCCGCCGCTTTATTGGTAAAAGTTACCGCAAGAATGCCGTTGGGGCTGACATTCTCAACGCCGATTAACCAAGCAATGCGGTAAGTTAAAACCCGAGTTTTACCACTGCCGGCACCTGCCAAAACTAAATAATTGCCCAAAGGTGCAGCCACCGCTTCACGTTGCCGTTCATTTAAACCATCTAATAATTCTGAAAAGTCCATAGGGGATCCTGTTATTGTTATACCTAAGCACTTTGTCTGCGCATAAATTTAAAAGGTAATTCAATGATTTGTTGAGGAGGAAGTTGTTTAGATGTTAAGAATTGAATTAAAATTTCAGCTCCCATCTTGCCAATTTCAAATCTAGGTGTAGCAATTGTAGTTAGGCTCGGATTGAGCACTTTGGAAAATTCTAAATCATTGAAACCGACAATATCTAGCTCCTTACCAACTTTAATATCTCTACGGGAACATTCCATAATTGCCCCCGCTGCAATGTCATCATTAATGAAAAAAATCGCATCAGTGTCAGGCCAACGATATAAAATTTCAATGAGTGCTTCGGCGCCACTGGCAAAAGAAGTTCTTTGTTGCATTTTAAAATGTCTATCTGTGACAAGATTGTTCTCATTTAAAACAGCTTCCCACGCATTTTTTCTTAATAATGCTCTGCTATCTAACCAAGATGAGCATAATGCAATGTTTTTTCTGTGTTTTTCTTGTACTAAAAAACGAATTAACTCTTTAGCAGCAACATATTGATCGATGCCAATATTCGCAAGAAAGTTAGGATTATCATAGATATTCATAATTTCTACTGTCGGAATATTAGCTGTTTTTAATAACTCTATCGTTTTTTGTGTATGGAATGTTTCTGTGAGAATAAAGCCATCCACATTTTGTTGCATATATTTTTCAATAATGTGTTGTTCTTCCAATGGCGTATAGGAGAAATCACTGATTAATAAATTATAGTTCCATTGGTCGCAAATTTCTTTCACACCATCAATGACTTCTTTAAACACGTCATTACTGAAAGAGGGAATTAATAGCACGATAGAATTGGTAGATGATGATGCAAGTGATTTAGCTATACTATTAGGTATATAGTTCATTTTTCTACACATTTTCTCGATTTTTTCTCTCATTTCTGTGGAAATTAAAGAAGGATTATTAATCGCCCTAGAAACAGTGGATTTATTAACTCCTAAAGCTTTTGCTATGTCATCAATTGTTGTGCGTTTTTTCATAGATAGCGGTTCTTAATCAATTAATTCTACTGTTCTACATTTTATCTGAAATCATTTATTTTTTGAAACTGATCACACTTTGAACAAAATGTTGTTGCAACACTTTTTAATAAATATTACGTTAATGCAAACGGTTGCATTAATAGATTAAAGAGGTGAAGAATGGCAGAAATTTATAAGTCAGAATGTGTGAAAGTATCAGGAGCACATCAAATACAAATTACTACGGCAGAGGTATCTACTAAGGAAAGTAATGAATCGATAGTTAAAATAAGCAGAGGAGGAATATGTGGTTCTGATATTCATTACTATCAAGAAGGAGGAGTAGGAAACTTCAGTTTAAAACATCCTATGATTTTAGGTCACGAAGTCGTCGGTATTTTAGAAAATAAAAAGCAAGCGGTTGCAATAAATCCAAGTAAACCTTGCTTAAAATGCAAATATTGCCTAAGTGGAAAATCCAATCAATGTTTAAATATGTGTTTTTTCGGCAGTGCAATGTTGAATCCACATATTGATGGCGGTTTTTCTCAATATGTTGCGGTAAGAAATGATCAAATTGTTCCTTATGATAATCGGATACCAAGCAAAATAATGGTATTTGCTGAACCGTTAGCTGTTGCTGTTCACGCAGTTAATCAAGCAGGCTCTTTGGTTGGAAAGAAAGTTTTAGTGACAGGTTGCGGTCCAATCGGTTCTCTTGTGGTTGCTGCTTGTAAGAAGGCTGGTGCGGTTGAAATTGTCGCTTCTGATATACAAGAATCTTGCCGAAATAGTGCTATTGCTATGGGCGCAACATCAGCCATTAGTCCTTTGGAAAATCAAGAACAGTATTTCCAAGATAAAGGTTATTTTGATGTGAGTTTTGAAGCTTCTGGAGCAAATAGTGCTATTAACTTTGCAATTGATGCAACCAAAGCAACCGGGACAATTATTCAGATAGGAATGGCAAAAGGAGATGCGCCTGTTCCTATTACAAAATTCTTAGCGAAAGAACTTACTTATCGGGGAGCCTTCCGTTTTACTAATGAATTTGAAGTGGCAGTACGTTGGTTAGAACAAGGGTTGATTAATCCGTTGCCGTTGCTTTCTCACGAATTTTCTTATCGGGATGCAGAAAAAGCATTACAAACGGCGAGTGATAAAAGTGTTGCTATAAAAGTCCAACTTAAATTTGAGGAGTAATTATGAATAATTTATTTGATTTAACAGGTAAAAGAGCTTTGATAACTGGCTCTGCTCAAGGGATAGGTTTCTTACTTGCAAATGGGTTAGCTCAATATGGTGCAGAAATTATCATTAATGATATTAACGCAGAAAAAGCACAATCCGCTGCAGAACAGTTAAAAAATAAAGGTTTCCTTGTGCATTCAGTCCCTTTTGATGTGACCAAAAAAAGTGAAATTGAACGGAATATTGCGGAAATTGAAGAAAAAATAGGGACGATTGATATCTTAATTAATAATGCTGGTATCCAACGTCGCCACCCTATTTTGGAGTTTCCTGAACAGGAGTGGGACAGTGTCATTGAAATCAACCAAAAAGCGGTTTTCTTGATGATCCAAGAAGTCGGCAAATATATGGTGAAACGTAACGCGGGAAAAATCATCAATATCTGTTCAATGCAAAGTGAATTGGGCAGAGATACGATTACGCCGTATGCCGCCTCTAAAGGTGCAGTAAAAATGATTACTCGTGGGGCTTGCGTTGAGTTGGCTCGCTATAACATTCAGGTAAATGGCATTGCACCGGGATATTTTAAAACGGAGATGACTAAAGCATTAGTGGAAAATGAGCAGTTTACAAAATGGTTATGTCAGAGAACGCCTGCTAATCGCTGGGGTGATCCGGAAGAATTAATCGGTTCAGCTGTTTTCCTTGCTTCTAAAGCTTCCGATTTTGTCAATGGCCATCTGTTGTTTGTTGATGGTGGAATGTTAGTCGCTGTATAAACAACGAGGAGTTTAATTATGAACTTAAAAAAATCTTTATTATTCATTTCATTAGCAAGTTTGATGTCATTTGCAGTATCGGCAGCAGAAATTAATTTAAAATTTGAAAGCTCCAATTTTGCCGGTGAGAAAGTATATGAGATCCAAAAACAATGGACTGATAATGTAGAAAAGGCTTCAAATGGAAGGATTAGCATTGAGTTATTACCATTAGATTCTGTATTAAAAACAAGCGATATGCTTTCCGGCGTGAGAAATAAAATTATTGATGGTGCAGTTGCTACTGCGGCAATGTATGCCGGTACAGATCCTGGCTTTGGCTTGATTGGTGACACTATTTCTGCGTGGAGTAGCGATGAGGATATTCTTAGCTTTTATTATAATGGTGGAGGTTTTGAAGTCGTTGATAAAATATTTCAACAATATGGGGCGAAATTAATTGGTGTATCGGTAACTGGTTCAGAGTCACTACCATCCAAAGTGAAAATTGCAAGTGTTGCTGACTTTAAAGGCGTTAAAGTTCGTGCACCATCAGGTCCAATTCAGAAATTATTTGCGAAGTTAGGTGCTTCTCCTGTCGGTTTGCCGGGATCAGAAATTTACACCAGTTTAGAAAAAGGCATTATTGATGCAGCGGATTTCTCTACTTTTGCCAATAACCAGGCACAAGGTGTGCATGATATTGCAAAATATCCTATTTATCCGGGTATTCATTCTTCTCCTGCAGTTCATATGATAATGAACTTAAAAACTTGGCAATCACTCTCTCCTCAAGATCAGGATTTTCTAGTGTCCTATTTTAAAGGAATGGCTTTAGATACACTGATTAAAGCCCATTACGAAGATAAAATCGCATATAAAGAAGCGTTAGATAAAGGCGTCCATCCAGTGGCTTGGAGTCCGGAAGAAGTTGCGAAAGTTCGTGCCGCGGCAAGAGAAATCTGGCAGGAAACAGCTCAACAATCTGAAATAGGTAATCAGTATTATCAAGCCTTATTAAAATTCCTTACTTCTCAAGGGATGATGCAATAATTGTAACTATAGGCAAGGCTGGATTGGATCACATTCAGCCTTGTTTATTAAGGAGTTGAAAATGTCTTTTTCTCAACGCTTACTATTTTTATGTGATCGGTTTGATCAATTTTTTATCAAATTAGGTTACTACGTCTCTTATATTTTCCTTTTTATTGTTGCGATTGGATTTTACGAAGTTATTGTGCGATATATTTTTTCCAGTCCTACAATTTGGGTACACGAAGTCACAACTTTTCTTGTCAGTTTATCTTTACTTTATGGTGGTGTTGCTTGTTATGCCAACAATAAACATATTGCTATGACATTTATTCGACAACAATTTTCAGCTCGAGTGAGGTGGGGATTGGAATTGCTCGTTGAAATATTCGTTTTTATTTTCTTTGTTTTATTAAGTTATGGCTCATATCTTTCAGCTGCCGAAGCATTTTTTACTCCTATGGGAACATTTAAGATGCAAACTTCCGGTACTGTATTGGATATGCCATTCCCTGCGATTGAAAAAGGGTTCTTTTTTATTTCGTGTTTGATGGTGTTGGTGCTTTCAGTGTTGCATATATTTCGTCATTTAGTGACTAAAAATCAGGAGGGATAATTATGATTAGCGGTTTAGGAATAGGTGTAGGAACGTTAATTATCTTTCTGATGATGATTTCGTTGTTATTTATTGGTATGCCATTGGGTTTTTTAACCGGCTTAATTGCTTTAGTGATTTCCTATTTATGGTTTGATACTGCGGCAATAATGCAAATGGTTGCGGCAAGGGTAACGGATTTCACCTCTTCTTATACATTTGTTGCAGTACCAATGTTTGTATTGATGGCAACGTTACTGGACAGAACCGGTATAGCACGTGATTTGTATAATGCTATGCGTATTATTGGTGGTAGGTTAAGAGGAGGTATTGCCATTCAATCAATGTTTGTCGCTATTTTATTAGCAACAATGTCAGGCATTATTGGTGGCGAAACCGTATTGTTAGGAATGTTGGCATTACCGCAGATGCTGCGTTTAGGGTATAACAAAAACCTTGCTATAGGTACGGTGGTTGCTGGTGGTGCATTAGGAACAATGGTGCCACCAAGCATTGTCTTAATTATTTATGGTATGACAGCAAACGTGTCTATTGGTGGACTATTTTTAGCTGCAATTCCTGCGTCAGTTTTATTATCTTTACTTTATATTTCCTATATTTTGTTGTTATGTTATTTACGACCAAATTATGGACCAGCAATGGCCGCAAGTGAAAGGCAGGCATTAACGAAAGAAGATATTAAGAAAATTATTCACGATATTGCTATTCCTGTAGCAATTGCCACTTGGATTTTAGGCAGTATTTATGGTGGGATTGCTTCTATTACAGAGTCTGCTTGTATTGGTGTAGTGGGTGTTATTTTAGCGGCTTTTTATCGCAAAGAGCTGAATTTTACGATTATTAAGGAATCGCTTAAACACACCATTAATACTGTCGGAATGATTATTTGGGTAGGTATCGGCGCGACAATGATCATCGGTATTTATAATTTAATGGGAGGAGATCGTTTTATTTCAGGTTTATTTGCCAGTTTGAATGCTCCACCGATTTATACCATTATCATTATGATGATTATCTTATTGATTTTAGGAATGTTTTTAGACTGGATTGGTGTGGCAATGCTAACAATGCCTATTTTTGTGCCGATTATTACTGCACTTGGCTATGATCCGATTTGGTTTGGTGTTTTGTTTTGCGTAAATATGCAAGTGTCATTCCTTAGCCCTCCATTCGGACCGGCAGCATTTTATCTTAAAAGTGTAGCGCCGGAAGGCGTGGAATTAACAGATATTTTTAAATCTGTCTGGCCATTTATTAGCTTACAAATTTTAGTTCTGATTTTACTATTAGCTTTTCCCGAAATTACCTCATTATTTCTTTAATCTTATAAAAGTTCTTCCTTTAATAAAGGGAGAACTTGTTCGCCTATTTTCTGATAGATATTTCAGAGAGTACGGGATAGTTATAACGAGTATTAAATATTCGACTTTTCATTCCATATAATGAGCGACTTTATGTCCAAATAAATTTAAGGAATTATATAAAATGTTAGTTTGTTTCTGTGTAATTTTATAAGTGTAAAGTTGTTGGTTGTAAAATTACGCATCTATTTTGGATACGAATATTTAATAGCTTCTTTAATTCATTATTTCAAAATTATAAATAAAAATAATATTTTGACATCAAAGAAATACAAAATATCATATAAACAACAATTTCTTAAATTTTAAATCAAGTTTAAATTGACTTTACGCTTGCTTTTGATAATATGCGTCGATTTATTGCTTTTCGTTCTTACTTTTATGAGGGTGGCTGTTCATACTTGTTGTTGGAATGAAAGGGAGCTTAGTTAATTCTATAAAGACGTATTGGGAGAAATTATGGGTCTTATCCTAGTTGAGAAAAAATCAGGCAAACGCATTGATTTATCAAAAGTATTAAAAAACGGTAAATATACCGAATTGGCAGTGCCGGGCGAAGAGTACTATCTGATTGATAGCGCAACCGGCAAAACACCGGAAGATATTAAAGTTACTCGTTCCGGCAATGATCTTATTTTAAAAAGCGAAAAAGAGAATGTAGAAGTTATTATTGATGATTTCTGGGGCAAATGTGATGACGAGCAGCAATGTTTTGCCATTTTTGATGTCGGTGCGTCTGAAGGTGCGGATGCCGGTCAGGTGATCGTCACTCAAGTAGGTAAGGAATTTTCTTCTTTCCCAGAAATTGAAGCCGGAATGAGCGGTACTTTAGCTGAAGGTGATAGCTTCAGCCCGTGGCTTTATGGTCTTGCCGGATTGGCTATTCTCGGTTTAGGCGCAGCGGCTGCAGGTGGCTCGGGGGGGGGTAGTTCAGCACATTCTGCTCCGTCAGATACCACGCCTCCGTCTCAACCAACAGATGTAGTTATTAAAAATGATGGTAAACAAATTACTGGTAAAGCCGAACCCGGTAGTAAAATTACTATTAAAGATGACCAGGGTAATGTGATTGCGAATGGAAAAGCTGATGAGCAAGGCAATTTTTCAATTGATCTTAACCCACCAAAAAATAACGGCGAAAAAGTAGAAGTTACCGCAACAGATAATGCCGGTAATACGTCAACCCCAACAGATGTAATCGCATCTGATAGCACTTCACCAAACAAGCCAAAAAATCTTGATGTGTCTGATGATGGTACACATGTCACTGGTAACGCTGAGCCAGGTAGCACTGTAACCGTGAAAGATGAAAACGGCAAAGAAATCGGTACAGCAACAGCAGGTGATAATGGTAAATTTGATGTGACTATTAACCCACCAAAAACCAATGGTGAGGAATTAACAGTAGAAGCCAAAGACGAAGCCGGTAACCCTTCACAACCGAATACGGTTAAAGCAGACGACAGCACTCCACCAGCAAAACCAGAAAATCTTGATGTATCTAATGATGGTACACGTGTCACTGGTACGGCTGAACCGGGCAGCACCGTGACTGTAAAAGATGAGAAAGATAATGTAATCGGTACAGGAAAAGCCAATGAAGAGGATGGTAAATTTGATATTACATTGGATGAACCAAAAACAGCACTAGAAGAGCTTTCAGTAACAGCCACAGATAATGCTAATAATGAATCCAATTCTGAGAAAGTAACAGCTCCTTTAGTTGTTCCGAAGACTAAACCAGATTTTGACTATGCTGTGCCAGTTGCAGGAGTAGATAAATTATACAACGCAAAAGAAGTTGGAACAGACGGTACTATTACTGTTAAAGTGATTCCAAACGCAAATATTGGTGATAGCATTTCTATTACGCGTGATGGTAAAACGGAAGTCTTTAAAATTACTACTGATAACAAAAATGGTATTGAGGTAGAAGTAAAACCGGGTAGTGAGATTTCTGCTTTTATTATAGGAGCAAATGGAGTAGCAGGTGAGATAGCTAGTCAAACTTTGCAGAATGCAGATGTAGATGTGCCAAATGTGAGACCTATAATCACATTTGAAAGTACGGGTACAGATAACATTTACAATATTGAGGAAGTTAAACAAGGCAAGCCAAATACTATTACTGCTACCGTAAAATTCCCAGATGCTCAAGTAGGTGATATTGTTGTCGTCAACGGTCAAGAAACCAAAATCACTGCCGACAACCTACAATCCGGTGTAGCGGTTGAAGTTAAACCTAATACAGAAGTAGAAGCCTACATTAAAGATGATGCAGGCAATCAAGGTTTTATTAGCACAAGTATTGCTCCAAAAGCAGATTTAGAAAAACCGGATGCACCAATAAAAGTTGATGTGGCGAGTGATAATAGCCCGGCAGATAATGTATTAACGCGTAATGAGATCAATAAAAACGGTGAAGTACCTGTTAGAGTTTACTTACCTCAAGGGCTTGAAGAGGGCGATAAACTTATCGTTACACCTTCAACAGAAGATAAAAAAGGTTCTCCGATTGAACATCCACTTACTAAAGCAGAGATAGATCAGGGCTATGCGATTGTTGATGCACCTACTGGTGTTAATGCCTTAGGGCAAGGCAAAGTTTCTTTCACAGCACAACTCATTGATAAAGCAGGAAACTCATCAACTGAAAAAGACTCAGATAATTATGATGTGAAACGTGCTTTATTGGGTAAGCCTTCTGTCGAATATCCCGATGATAAAGATAATAATCAAGTTCTATTAGGTGAAGAATTAGCTGGTAATACTACTTCAGTTAAAATTAATCTTCCGAATATTGGTGAAGGCGATAAAGTTTCTATCACTATCAATGGTGAAGAATATGGTGTTGATGTAATTACTCAAAAAGTAACACACAATGATAAAACTTTTGAGTTTAAACCTGCTACAGATGATGATGGTTATACTGTTACTATTAATGATATATCTATAGCCGATGGTAGTGTATCAGAGGTTGTAACAAATGTTGTGGTAACTGCGAATAATACTGAGTTAAAAGCTAATGGAACACTTTGTATCGATCGCTCTCAACCGGGTGGTACAACCGATGCCGATAGCGATGGTAAAGGTGATGATAAACCAAAACTTGAAATCCCTGAAGCAGTTAATCCAAGCCTAGAAAAAGACGGCAACATTAATGCCCAAGAGCTTTCTGATGGGGTTGTAGCGAAAGTAACCTTGCCTGAAGGAGTACAAGCTGGTGATGTTATTGTAATTAAAAACAATGGACAAGAGCTTTACACCTACACCATCCCTCAAGGCACAACCACAACAAAAGGTAGTGTGATTGAGTTCTCTATTCCTAAAGAGAAACTCCCAAGTGGTGCTTATGAATTAAGCGCTTCGGTGAAAGAACCAGACAGCTATGGCGATAAAGCACGTGAATCTGAAGATTCTAATACCATTGCCTTTAAAGTCGATAACAAAATCCCAGGCGATAGCAATGGTAATGGTGTAGTCGATGGTTCTGATGAAAATAGCGGTCAACCGATTGTGACGGTGAAAGATTCCCATACAGACGATGGACAAGATAAACCAGTCGGTAAAAAAGACTTAGAAGAAGACGGTATTCAAGTCGAAGTGACTATACCAAAAGGTACAGAAGCCGGTGATACCGTAGAAGTAACGGTTAAAACCCCTAATGGTGAAGTTAAAAAGACCGCCAAAGTCGAAGAAGGCGATTTACCGGGAACAGGTGATGGCAAAGTAACTGTCACTGTGCCGACAGAACAATTACCAAAAGATGGTAATGGTAAAGTTCTTGACGGGGACTACAGCGTCACTGCCAAAGTTACCGATCCGGCAGGCAATAGCAGTCCAGATAGCGATGAAGTGACATTTGCTGTGGATACTACTGCACCGGGCGATGAAAACGGTGATGGTAAAGTAGATGCTGAGGATAAAAATGCTGGCAAACCAGTTATCGATATTCCAGAAGCGACAGATGCAGATGGTAACACCATCAATGCTGGCGATCTTAAAGATGGTGTTCAAGTGGAAGTCACTCTACCAGGTGGTGTGGCAGCAGGTGATGTCGTCACTTTAGAAGTGAAAACATCGAATAGCAATGATCCTATTAAAGTGACCCAAACCTTGGAATCCGGGGATATCACTGCAGGAAAAGTCACTGTAGATATTCCTAAAGCGGATTTGCCAAAAGATAGCGACGGTAAGGTAGATGGAGCTTACCAAGTCACTGCCACTGTTTCTGATAAAGCGGGGAACACTAGTCTGGTCAGTGATGCGAAAGACTTTACTATTGATGCCACTGTCCCAGGTGACACCAATGGTGATGGCAAAGCAGATACCAATGATATCAACGGTAAACCAAGCGTCTCTATCCCTGAAGATACCGATGGTGGTGTTACTGCTACAGAATTTAATGATGGTGTTCAAGTTAAAGTGACTTTACCAGAGGGTACGCAAAAAGGCGATACCATCACCTTGACCGTGACACCAAAAGGCGGTGAAGCCTTTACCGTTATTTCTGATCCTATCAGCGATAATGATTTATCGGCTAAAACTGCAACTGTGACTATTACTAAAAATCAATTCCCTGAAACACCAAAAGGGGATTACACTGTTTCAGCACAAATCAAAGATGCTGCTGGTAACCAAAGCCTTGCAAGTGTTGAAAAAACATTTACAGTCTTGGATACCGTGGTTCCAGGCGATACCAATGGCGATGGTGTAGCAGACAGTGAAGATGATAACGGTGGTAAACCAAATGTTTCGGTGGTGGATGCTCACACCAGTGACAATCAATACAAACCAGTCGGTAGCGATGACTTAAAAGACGGTGTTCAGGTTGAAGTCACCTTACCAGAAGGCACAGAAGTGGGTGATACCGTGACAGTGACAATGACAAAACCGGATGGTTCAACCGTTACTGCCACTGGTACAGTAGCAAAGGGTGATTTACCAGGAACAGGTGATGGCAAAGTAACCGTCACTGTACCTAACAAGCAATTCCCAACTGATGAGAAAGGCAAAATCACCGAGGGCGAGTACAAAGTGACCGCAACCGTGAAAGATGCGGATGGTAATACCAGCCAACCGAGTGATAACGCAATATTTAAGGTTGATACCACTGTCCCAGGTGATAGTAATGGCGATGGTGTGGTAAATGAGCAAGATGCTAACGGTGGTAAACCTGTCGTGGCTATCCCAGAAGCGACAGATGCAGATGGTAATACCATCAATGCTGATGATCTTAAAGACGGTGTTCAAGTTAAAGTGACTTTACCAGCAGGAACACAACAGGGAGATCAAGTTTATCTTACTCTTACTCCAGAGGGTAAAGCTTCTATCGCTATTGAACCTCCATACCAAGTAAAAGCAGGGGATCTTGATGGCGATCGCACAGTTGAAATCACCATTCCTAAAGATAACTTGCCAAAAGACGCTGAAAGCGGAAAAACGCTTGATGGCAACTTTACGGTGACTGCACAAGTTAAAGATGCAGCTGGTAATACTAGCCAACCGAGTGATAAAGCGTCATTTACCGTAGATACCGTTGAAATCAGTGGTGAACCTGTAGTGACTATCCCAGAAATGGATAACAACAGTGTCAATGCGTCTGAGTTTGCAACTGCCCAAGGGGTGGATATTAAGGTGACTATCCCTGAAGGTACGCAAGCTGGGGATACTCTCACCGTGACTGTATCTGCTGATGGCAAAGCACCAATTACCATCACTAAAAATTTGACAGCGGAAGATTTGAATGCTACAGACGGATTAACTATCCATATTCCAGCAAGCAAAGAGAGCGATCAAGCCAATAGCTTCCCTGTTAAAGCGGATGGTTCCTATGTCGTGGTGGCGAAAGTTAACGATGGCACAACAACGGTTGAAAGCGAATCTACTTCATTGGTAATCGATACCACCGTCCCAGGCGATAGCAATGGCGATGGCTTTGCTAATGGTCAAGGGGATGATAATGATGGTAAACCAGTGATTACTATTCCTGAAGCTAAAGATGGTGTTAGCGCCTCTGAATTAGATAATGGTGTTCAAGTTAATGTGACCCTACCACAAGGTACGCAAGTAGGTGATACCGTTACCTTGACGGTGAAACCTGAAAATGGTGATGCGTTTACTGTGCCTTATACCGTTAAAGAAGTCGATGATGTTTCTGGTAAAGGTACACCAGTATCGGTCACTATTCCTAAACAACATGGGGGTAAAGACCTAGACGGCGCTTACACCGTAACTGCTGTAGTGACTGATGCTGCCGGCAATAGCAGTGCAACCAGCGCTGAAGCGAAATTTACTGTTGATGCTACCGTACCAGGTGACACTACCGGTGATGGCGTTGCGGATGATAATGGTAAACCAGTCGTGACTATCCCAGAAGCGACAGGTGGTGTGAATGCAGACGAGCTTTCAGACGGTATTAAAGTTCAAGTCACCTTACCAAAAGGTACGCAAGTAGGCGATACCGTGACCTTGACTGTGAAAGCAGATGACGGTACAGAAAAAGAAGTCACTTATACCGTTAAACAGAGTGATGATGTTAATGGTGCAACCCCAGTAGAAATTCCTATTGCTAAAGATAATTTGCCAAAAGATGCCGACAATTCTGTAGATGGCGCTTACACCGTCACCGCCAAAGTCACGGACCCTGCAGGTAATAGCAGTTTACCAAGCACACCAGCTAACTTTACTGTCGATACCACTGTCCCAGGTGATAGCGATGGTAATGGTGTGGTAAATGAGCAAGATGCTAACGGTGGTAAACCTGTCGTGGCTATCCCAGAAGCGACAGATGCAGATGGTAACACCATCAATGCTGACGATCTTAAAGACGGTGTTCAAGTTAATGTGACCCTACCAAAAGGTACGCAAGTAGGTGATACCGTTACCTTGACTGTTACTCCAAAAGATGGTCAATCATTTGAAGTAGCGCATACTGTTGACGCAAATGATGATTTGACCGGTACTGACCCTGTCACCATTACTATTCCTAAAGATAACTTGCCAAAAGATTCTCAAGGTAAAACCCTTGACGGTGAGTTTACCGTCACCGCCAAAGTCACTGACCCTGCAGGCAATAGCAGTGCAAGTAGCGATGAAGCGAAATTTACCGTCGATGCGACTGTTCCAGGCGATACTAATGGTAATGGCAAAGCCGATGACGCAGATGATGATAAAGGTAAACCAACTGTCACCATCCCAGAAGCGACAGAAGCCGATAAGCATATTGTCAATGCAGAAGACTTTAAAGACGGTGTTCAAGTTAAAGTGACTTTACCAAAAGGTACGCAAGCAGGCGATACGGTTACCTTGACAGTGAGACCTGCAAGTGGTAATGAGTTTACTGTGACTTATCCTGTTAAAGATACGGACAATGTTACAGGTTCAGGCTCAGTCACTGTCGATATCCCGACAACAAAATTCCCAAGCAATCCTGACGGTGACTATACCGTAACCGCCGTGGTGACAGACCATTCCGGCAATAGCAGTGCGACTAGTGATGCTGCAAACTTCACTATTGATATTACTGCTCCAGGTGATACCAACCCTGCTGTATCGGGTGTAGAAGAAGCACCTGAAGTCAGCATTCCAGAAGCTGACAACGGTGTGAACGACACCGAATGGAATGGTGGTGAAAAGCAAGAAGGCGCAGGCATTCAAGTGAAAGTAACCTTACCAAGTGGTACTCGAGCCGGTGATACTGTCACCTTGACCGTGACAAATGCAGACGGTACGACAACGGTATTTACAAGTAAACCTTACCAAGTTAAAGAAAGCGATTTAACAAATGGTGCAACCATTACCATTCCAACCGCTAGCAACTTAACAGACGGCGATTATCACGTTACTGCGGTGGTTACCGATCAAGCCGGTAATGCAGGTAAAGCGAGTGATCCAGCTGACTTTACCCTTGATACTACAGCAACTGATAAACCAACTATCGAAGGCTTTGTGAGTGATAACAACCCACAAGACAACATTATTACTCGTAATGAAGTGGCAGAAGATGGTAGTGTTCAAGTTAAGGTTAAATTACCTGAAGGGGTGAAAGAGGGTGATGTACTTTACATCGCTCCATATACTGTAGAGGGAGAGAATAAGGCTGTAGAGGGTGAGGTTGTTACACACACTATTACAGGATCAGATGTAAGTAGCCAATCTGCGATCGTGTCTGTGCCAACTGGTGTTGAAGCTGGAAAAGAAGGTGTATTACTCGTTGTGGCTAGTATATTGGATAAAGCTGGAAATGATTCAAAAGCTTCTCCTGTAGTGAAAATAACTGTAAACCGTGCTTTAGAAGGTAAGCCAAAAATTGTTTACACCTCAGATGCCGATCAAAATGGTGTCTTAATGGGGGATGAAATCGCTAATAATGTGGTTCCTGTCAAAGTCAATCTCCCAACCGTGAATGCAGGTGATACTGTTGCGATTACTATCAACGGCGATAGTACTTACACTGTCGATTTAAGTGGTGATACCAAAGTTATTAAACACGGTGATAAAACTTATACTTTAACTACCGAACAAGTTAATGGCAAAACTGAATACACCACAACTATTGATGATGTGGTTGTGGATAAAAATGCAACATCAATTACTTCTAGTATTGACGTTACCCCAAAAACAGGTGGTAATCCAACAAAAGCTACACAATCTATTCAGATTGATCGTAATCAACCGGGTGGTACAACCGATGCCGATAGCGATGGTAAAGGTGATGATAAACCAAGCATTACTATTCCTGATGCTTCTAATCCAAGCTTAGAAGAAGACGGCAAAGTCAATGCGTCTGAGCTTGCCAAAGCCGATGGCGTGGTGGTTAATGTCACCGTACCAGCAGGCACAGAAGCTGGCGATATTATTGTGATTAAAAACAAGGGCAGTGAAATTTATACCTTTACCATCCCAGCAGGTACTGCTATGGGTACCAATCCGATTGCAGTGAACGTGCCTAAAGATAAATTCACGGATGGCGAAACTTATAACATCACAGCTTCGGTAAAAGAGCCTTATAGCAAAGGCGCACGTGAATCCGAAGATTCGGATCAAGTCACATTTACTGTAGATACCACTGTCCCAGGTGATAGCGATGGTGACAATAAACCTGATAATGCTGGTAAACCAGTCGTGACTCTTCCAGACGGTGTAAAAGATGGTGTGAACGTCAAAGAGCTTTCAGACGGAATCAAAGTTCAAGTTACTCTACCAAAAGGTACACAAGAGGGTGATACCGTAATCTTGACCGTAAAAGCAGATGACGGTACAGAACAAGAAGTCACTTATACCGTTCAACCGGGTGATGATGTTTCTGGTAACGGTACACCAGTATCGGTCACTATTCCTAAACAACATGAGGGTAAAGACCTAGACGGCGCTTACACCGTCACTGCCAAAGTCACTGACCTTGCCGGTAATAGCAGTAAAGACAGCGATCCAGTTAACTTTAAAGTAGATACCACCGTTCCAGGTGATAGCAATGGCGATGGTGTGGTAAACGAGCAAGATGCTAACGGTAAACCTGTCGTGGCTATCCCAGAAGCGACACAAGAGGACGGTTACACCATTAATGCCAAAGAGCTTGCAGACGGTGAGGGTGTTCAAGTTAATGTTACCCTACCACAAGGTACGCAAGTAGGTGATACGGTTACCTTGACCGTGAAACCTGAAAATGATGATGCGTTTACTGTGCCTTATACCGTTAAAGAAGGTGATGATGTTTCTGGTAACGGTACCCCAGTATCCATCACTATTCCTAAACAACATGAGGATAAAGACCTAGGCGGCGCTTACACCGTAACTGCTGTAGTGACTGATGCTGCCGGCAATAGCAGTGCAACCAGCAATGAAGCGAAATTTACTGTTGATGCTACCGTACCAGGTGACACTAGCGGTGATGGCGTTGCGGATGATAATGGTAAACCAGTCGTGACGATTCCAGAAAATACAGATGGTGGCGTGAATGCGACTGAATTTAATGAAAACGGTGTTCAAGTCAATGTGACCCTACCACAAGGTACGCAAGTAGGCGATACGGTTACCTTGACAGTGAGACCTGCAAGTGGAAATGAGTTTACTGTGACTTATTCCGTTAAAGATACGGATAATGTTACAGGCTCAGTCACTGTCGATATCCCGACAACAAAATTCCCAAGCAATCCTGATGGCGCTTACACCGTCACTGCCAAAGTCACTGACCCTGCCGGTAATAGCAGTAAAGTCAGTGCGCCGGCTGACTTTACTGTCGATACCACCGTTCCAGGTGATAGCAATGGCGATGGTGTTGCGGATGATGATGGTAAACCAGTGATTGAATCAATTCCAGAAGCCACTGAGGAGGATGGTTATAGCATCAATGCGACAGAATTTGCTGACGGTATTGAAGTACAAGTTCGCCTACCACAAGGTACGCAAGCAGGGGATACCGTTACCTTAACCCTTCAACCACAAACAGGGAATGCTATTACCGTTGACTACAAAGTTCAACCTGGTGATTTAAGTGGTACCGCTCCTATCGTTACCATTCCTGTGGAAAAAGTGAAATTCCCAGAACAAGCAGATGGCGAATACACTGTCACTGCGCAAGTCAAAGATCCAGCCGGTAACAATAGTCAAGTGAGTGAGGGCAAAACCTTTACTGTCGATACACAAGCGCCGAATGTAACAGCACCAGAAGCCAAAAAAGACGGTAGTGTGGTGATTACACTTCCTGATGATGCGGATAAAGTAACTGTTACCGTACAACCTGAGGGTGAAACCAAGCCACGTGATATTACCTTAACTAAAGGTGATGATGGTAGTTGGACTTCTAGCGATCCTGCTGTAGTGCCTAATGTACCTAATGGTTCAACTACAACCACTATTCCAAACGATAAAGTAACAGATGGTTCAGAAGTAACTGTGTCTGCCCAAGACAAAGCTGGTAATAGTCATTCAGCACGTGTTAATGCGGTAGATGTAAATGATGCACCTGTATTGACTATTAAACCAGAGGATATAGTGAAAACAGGTTTTACTAAAGGTCAGGCAACAGTAGGCAAACTAATTGCGACAGTAACAGCAACGGATCCAGATAAAGATGATACCGTAACTATTCAATAGTTAAACAACGATGATGGTTATTTTGTGCTTGATAGTGGAACAGGAGAAATTAGTTTAACTGAGGAAGGGGCTGCTTTTGTTAATGAAGGCAATAACTTACCAAGTATTCAAGTTCAAGCAATTGATAAGAAATATCTTCCTAGTGAAGCAAAAACAGTAGATATTGCTGATACTATAGATACAAGTAACACCTTAGAAATTACTTCAAATGATGGTGAATCTGTAACAGGTACTACTGATCCGCTTAGCACGGTGGAAATTCGTAATGCGAATAATGAAGTAGTTGGTCGTGGAACAGCTGGTAGCGATGGTCAGTTTACTATTAAATTAACACACGAAGAGGTAGTGAGTTTAGGAAAAGAAAAAGCTAACCAAGATATTCAAGCCGATCATAATGGTGATGGTGAGCCTGAAACTTATCATACAGATGCGGAAGGTAATTATCGTTATACTGTTGATTCGCCAATTAAAACTGGTGAAACGTTAACAGTAACATCTACTAATAGTTATGATAATCGTGCGACTGAGCAAAGTCCAACGCCGGATGAAATAGCACCTAGTGCACCGGTAATTGAGATTAATGAGCAAGGAACGGTTATTAGTGGAATTGCCGAGCCGGGTAGCACTATTGAGTTGCAGGTGACAAGTAAAGATGGTCAAACCACGCAAAAAGTTGCAACAGATAAAAACGGTCAACCGATCATTGCTAATGAAAAAGGTGAATTTACAATCGAATTAAAAGATCCATTAATCGGTAAAGAAACTATTACAGCAACGGCTGAGGATAAAGCTCATAATATTTCTACACCATCAGATTCAATTACTGCACCTTATTTCAATAATGATTTGAGAGATGTAAAGATTGGCTTACGAAATGATACTGGTATATCTGATAGTGACAACATTACCAATGATGGTAGCTTAAAACTTGTGGGTGATGATAGTGCGATGATTACTAAAGTGGAATACAAAGATGCTGAGGGTAATTATCAAACTGTGCCTTATGTTGAAGGTGTTTATATCTTACCTGAAGGTGAATATACAGTGGGAACAATTCGCATTACTCAACAAGATAAAGACGGTGCGATTAAATACAGCACTAATGCTGAAAAATTCGTGATTGATACCACAGCACCTAATGCCGCAACAGCAGTTAATGATCAAGATGGTAATGTTACTATTACACTTCCGTCTGATGCGCCTAAAGGTGATTATGTAGAAGTAATGGTGGGTAATCAGAAAGTAATTTTAACCAGTGATGGTAACAATGGCTGGACAAGTGATAATGAATCGCTTGTACCGACACCGGTCGATAACCAAGTGACTATATCACATACTGTTGCACCGTCAGGTACAGGGGTATCCGTACAATCCTTTGATATTGCCGGCAATAGCGCAATCAAAGACGATAATAATGTCTTGCTTGATCGTGGCCAGATTACAGTCACCTTGGCGAAACCGGAGATGAATAGTGATTTAAGCAATGATACCGATACGACAATGGTGCTTAATACCGAAGAAATGGCTAGGGGTGATAGTTCGTCTAGGATTCAGGTAAAAATTTATCTGCCAAGCAATGCAGTCGGTGGGGATTGGATTCAATTCCCATATAACGGTAGAACCTTTACGAAAGCGTTGACAGGAACGGATATTAAGAATGGCTATTATAGTTTGAGTTTGAGTTTGATGTCTGATGGCACGATGCCTTTTGATGTTAAAAACGGTGAAAACACTTACACCGTAAAACTCCTCGCTTCCGACAAAACAACGCCTAAATCAGAAGACTCTTTGAGCGTAATCGTGGATAAATTAACACCGGATACGCCAGTAGTAGAATCTAAAACAGGTGGTGAGGTACAAATTACGCTACCATCAGGTAAGGAAGATATTCCTGATAAGAGTACCGGTGTTGGTACTAGAGCCGATAAGGATGACTGGGTGATTGTGACTGCCGGCAATGAAAGCGTTAAATTAACCAAAACAGCTAATGGTTGGGAAAAACCGACAGAAGTAAATTGGATTAAGATTAATGGCAATACAGCAACCATTCCAACTAATACTGAGAAATTCCCGTATGGTACAACAGTAACTGCACAAGCCTTTGATAAAGCAGGTAATCAATCTGAACAAGGTGTTGGACACGTTGTGCAAGATCCATTGACATTTACTGATTTTAAAGTGACTAATCAGGATTTGGATACCTCTACACCAAATATAGTAGATACTAATCAAAAGGCAATTTACTATAAGGCAACAGTGGAAGGGCAAGAAGCCGAAGAAGCGATAATTCGAGTGCGCTTAATGAAGGGAGATCAACAAGTTGAGGTACATTATCTCGATATTTCGTCTGATTCCCGAACATATACAGGGGCGTTTAATCATCTCAGTGCAGATTATGAGCAATACAAAGTCATTGCAGATATTGTGCATCAGGATAAGAGCACAGGATTTAATGATACTAATCTACCGGAAAGAAGTGTGGATGTTATTGTGGATAATGTTGTTCCACAGTTGGCTCTCTCTAAGATTAAATCAGATGTTTCAGATGGCCCTAACAACAAGCTAAATAGTGTAACGATAGTCGCAACCGATGGTTCTCACACTCTGAAAGATGGAAATAATACGGTTTCAGGTGCAGCAGAAATGACGATGAAACTAGATTTCGGTACTGCGCAGAGTGATAAACAACGCATTATTACAGATAAATTAGGTAATAAAGTTGTTGTGTATAATCCAAAATTAGACTGGATGATGCGTAAAGATGACGATGATGATACATCAAGCGATCCATATCATAATGATCATGCTCAAGGTTGGGGATTTGATACCAAAACTGCTGTAATGTATAACCAAGATAAAGCGTTATTTTATAAGTGGAATGGGGATAATGAAGCAGCTGATATTATTGTTTCAGGTATGTCACGAACTGATGAGTGGTGGCGCTATTATAATCGTAGAGGATGGATTGGTGCGGAGAATACAGGTACCGCAATGAGCCTAGATAATACTAATATGACTCAGTTTGTGATGGATACTCAAGGTGGTGGCGCTGACTATATTTCTGCGCCAGCAATTGCCGGCAATGTTGTGATTAGAACCAATGATGGTGATGATATGATTACGACAATGAACCTGCAAGGTCGATATGATTATTATTCCGGATTAGGGTATTCACGTCCTAATGTTGATGGTAGTAACCAAATCTATATGGGTGATGGTAATGATACTTTTAAAGTTACCGGCACGGCAAAAGACACAGAAGCAGAAGGTTATGCATCAGCTGAAATGGGTTATGCTTCGCTCTATGCAACGAATGCCAAAATAGATATGGGATCTGGCGATGATACAGTATTTATTAAATGGAATGTGTTCACCGGCTCGCAACAAGAGTCAGGTAATTACTTTAACCTTGGCGAGGGTGATGACACAATGACTGTGGGTGGAAATGTTTTGGGGCAATTGCGTGAAAACTCTTATGAAGGCTCTACGATTATTAATTTAGGTTCAGGAAATGATACCTTATCCTTAGCAAAAATAGAGCGAGAGTCAAATTATCTACCACCATTGGTGTTAATTACTTCTAAAGAGAGTGCAAATGTTACTATTGGAAATGTTAAAGAAGCTCAGTTGTCTATGATGATGGGTGATGGTGAAGATAATGTCACGATTAAAACCAACCTCATTCTTTCCGGTAAAAAATCGGATTGGATTAGTCAGGTTTTCGCAAATAATGATCGCTTTGTGCAACAAGGTATAGAACGTTACAAAAATTTCTATGATCAAGCATTGAAAGATCAAATTAATTCAAGCTTAGAGCGTGCAATTGATTTGATAGCGACAGATAGCCAAGATAGAAGTGCGACAGGTGGTAGTCGAGCCGTGGTTGGCGCAAATAGAGTTGCCACCTCAACAAGTGAACGCATAACTGAAATTATTGATGTGTTAGATCTTGGTGATGGACAGAACACATTATCGGTAACAGGTAAAATGTTCGGCGTTAATTACTTTGGTGGCAAAGATGTGGATACCATTCGGTCAGGTGTCACTGAAAATAGCCGTTTCTGGTTAGGTTTGGGAGAGGATAGCGTTGTGCTTGCTCAAATGGCGAACTCTGCAATTTATGCCGGTGCTGGTGAAGATAAAATTACCGTTGGTGGCATAGCGAGACAAGAAGAACGCGGTAGTATTATTAGTGCAGAAGATGGTAATGACACCATTATTATTAATAAGTTAAATTCATCGGTAGCGTTGGAAGCCGATAATTCTCGGATTTCTGGTGGTAAAGGCGATGATACTATTACGATCAATGGAGATTTATTCGGTACTGGTAATCAAATATTTGGCGACGCGGATAATGATACTATTACAATTAGTGGCAATATTCGTGGGTATAATAATTTGATCGATGGTGGAGCAGGTAACGATATCATTACTCTCGATGGTGAGGTTGTGAAAGACCAAGGTGGAAAACTCACAATTCAAGGTGGTGACGGCAATGATACTATTTCTGTAGGTAATATTGGTACAGAAGATAATGTGAGTATTTTTGCTGGATTCGGCAGTGATACTGTTACTATTAAGAATGTTAAAGGTGATAATGATCATATTATTGATTTAGGAGAGGATGTAAATAAAACGGATTACGACATTTTAAGCATAGAGGGTTCGCAGTCAGAGGGGTACAATAACCAATTTAGTATTGGAGGTAAACCTTCAGATCACGCTCAAATTTGGGGAGCAGAAGAAATTCGGTTTGCTGGTACGGGTGTAACTGTGAAAATTGTAAGCGGTAATCTTGTTAATAATAACACCGGACCGTCTCCAGTTGGAAAAGATGAGTTGTTTATCCGTAATGATGGCGGAGATGCGACGAATAAAGTTGTGCTTTCAGGTTCAGGTTGGACGAAGAGCCACACAGAAGAACATAGTTTTAATGGTGTGTCTTATCAAAATGTTGATGTATATAAACATTCATCAAGTGATGATATTTTATATATCCAACAAGGTGTGACAGTAATTATCTAATTGCTCGTTATTTAATTAAAACCCTTTATGCCGAGAGGCATAAAGGGTTTGTTTTTGTATCAATGAAAGTAGTAGCTGTATTAGTGGAGACTTTGCTCTTTTAGTTTTCTGACCATTTCTTCAGTAAAGATATAATGAGTACCGCAACATTCGCATTGCATATCCAAGGTTGGTTTTTCCGCAAAAATTTCGCTGATCTCTTCATCAGAAAGTAAAGCAATTGCTGCTCCAGAACGTTCTTGAGAGCAACCGCAGAAAAACTCTGTATGATGTGGTGGATAAATTTCAACAGTTTCTTCGTGATATAGACGATAAAGCAACTCTTCTGCGCTTAAACCAAATAATTCTTCATCTTTTACTGTTGCTGTTAATGTTGCTAAATGTTCAAAATCATCTGGTGAACCTTGTCCATCTGGCATAATTTGTAATAACATTCCGGCGGCAACAGCTTCGCCTTGATATTCACCGAAGCGGATAAATAATTGCGTTTGTAATTGTTCAGAACGGATGAAATAGTCTTCTAAGCATTCAGTAATGGTCGGTTTATCTAATGCAATAACACCTTGGTAACGTTCTCCTTCTTCCGGAATAATGGAGATAACTAAAACGCCTTTACCTACCATCTCACTTAAGCTCATTCCATTACTAATGTCGCCCTGTAGGCGAGCTAATGCACGCAGTTGCTGTTGATCATTGCCGTTCACCAATGCCAATTTTAATGGCCCATTGCCTTGAATTTGCACTGTAATATTGCCTTTAAATTTTAAGGTTGCTGTTAATAGACTAGTCGCAACTAATAATTCACCTAGTAAATTTTGTACAGGTGTTGGGTAATGATGTGTATTTAATGTTTCTGTAAAAGTTTTGTTTAAACGTACCCATTCCCCGCGAACTGCACGGTTCTTGAAAAGAAATCGGTATAGTTTGTCGTTATCTTGTTTATATAAATCTGTCATAAAAGTTACCTCAAAAATAATTTCACCCCTATATAGGGGTGAAATTATTGTTTACAAGCGTTTAATTGGATGAAATAGCTTGGTTATTTTTCGTCACTTGTTTAAGTACTAAAAAGCCGAGAATAGCGGAGAGTGATGAGGCGGCTAAAATGCCGATACGAGCTAAAATATTGAGCTGATGCGATTCTTGTTCAAATGCCAAACCGGAAAGGAACATTGCCATTGTAAAGCCGATACCACACAATAGCGATACGGCAAAAATATGGCGGAAATTAATCCCTTCAGGCAGTTTGGTTAGTTTTAATTTGATTGAAAGGTAACTAATACCGAAAATACCGAGTGGTTTGCCGATAAATAAACCGAGTAATACGGCAAAGGGTAATGGAGAAATTAATGTTTGCCAATCAACACCTTGGAACGAGATGCCGGCATTGGCGAAAGCGAATAACGGCAAAATCATAAAAGTTACCCAAGGTTGCAGGCTGTGTTCCAGACGGTGTAATAGGTGATCACCATTTTTAGCTTGCAACGGAATGGAAAAACCGATAATCACGCCGGCAAGTGTGGCGTGAACACCCGATTTCAACACGCAAACCCAAAGGATAGTGCCGACAACGCCATAAGGAACTAGCGAGCTGACTTTAGCACGATTCAGCAAAATTAAGATCACAATAGAAATGGTTGCACCGACCAGTGCCACTGTACCCAAATCATTGGAGAAAAATAGTGCAATCACAATAATGGCACCGAGGTCATCGATAATCGCTAACGCCAATAAAAAGACCTTTAACGGCGTTGGTACATTTTTGCCGACCAACGCCATAATGCCGAGCGCAAATGCAATATCGGTCGCCATTGGAATCGCCCAACCTTTTGTCAATTCCGGATGAGCAACGGTGGCGGTGTAAAACAGCAGTGCAGGTACAATCATTCCACCTAAAGCAGCAATAGCAGGGAAAATGGCAGTTTTAATATTTGATAGTGAACCTGTTAATAACTCTTTTTTTACTTCTAAACCGATAGACAGAAAAAAGATTGCCATTAAGCCATCATTAATCCAAAGTAATAGCGGTTTATGTAATTGAAATTGACCGAATTGGAAAGCAACGGTGGTATTCAGCAAGCCTTGATAACAATCGGTCATAAATGGCAGATTGGCGCAAAGGATAGCAAGAAAGGTGGCAATCAATAATAAAATGCCGCCGGCAGGCTCACTTTGAAAAAAATGTTGGATTCGTTGAGACAGTTTTTGCATTTACACTCCCTTTGAAAATAGAAAAATAAAAAGAAATTAAATCTTAAAGAAAAAGGTTTCTGCCCGTAGCTATCTCGGGCAGAAAGAGAATTATAAATTAATGCCATATTGTTGGCGATAAGCTAACATTTTCGGTAAAAACTCAGAATATTGTTCGGATTGTTGTAAATAGGTTAGTAAATGTTCAAGTGTAATAATAGAACTAACATGGCAGTGGTAATCACGTTCTACTTCTTGAATGGCAGAGAGATCGCTCTTGCCTTTTTCTTGGCGATCCAATGCGATCATTACACCGGCCAGCGTGGCGTGATTTGCTTCAATCAGCTGCATTGATTCACGGATCGCAGTGCCGGCAGTGATGACATCGTCAATCAGCAACACTTTTCCTTGCAACGGGCTGCCGATTAAATTACCGCCTTCACCGTGATCTTTCGCCTCTTTGCGGTTGAAGCAGACCGGTTTGTTGATCGCGAATTGATGGTAAAGTGCAGTGGCGGCAGCGGTCGCAATCGGAATGCCTTTATATGCCGGTCCAAAAATCAGATCGTATTCAAGCTGTTGTGCTTGAATTGCTTGTGCGTAAAATTCGCCGAGTTTGGCAAGAGCTTCACCGCTGTTAAACAGCCCGGCATTGAAAAAGTAGGGACTGACGCGTCCTGATTTTAGGGTAAATTCGCCGAATTTCAGCACATTACGGCTAAGCGCGAATTCAATAAATTGTTGTTGATACTGTTGCATATTTTTTCCTTAATGGCGTTATTTGTCTTGTAGTGCCGCTTTTTGTGCCTGATTGATTTGAGCAATTCCCTGTTTGGCTAAATCGAGTAGAGCCAATAATTCATCGTGGCTGAACGGTTCACCTTCGGCGGTTCCCTGTACTTCAATCATTCTACCGTCATCGGTCATCACCACATTCATATCGGTTTCTGCATTGGAATCTTCCACATATTCAAGATCGCATAACTGTTGTTGATCAACAATACCGACTGACACCGCTGCAACCAGATTTTTGATTGGATTTTGCTTAATTAAGCCTTTGTCCAATAAGGTTTGGATCGCATCGTGCAGTGCAACCGCTGAACCGCTGATCGCTGCGGTGCGTGTGCCGCCGTCCGCCTGAATGACATCGCAATCGAGGGTAATGGTGCGTTCTCCAAGTAGGGTGAGATCGACCATTGCACGTAAAGAACGACCGATCAAGCGTTGAATTTCCATTGTGCGTCCGCTCTGTTTGCCTTTTGCCGCTTCACGTTGCGTTCTGACATTGGTGGCGCGCGGCAACATTCCGTATTCGGCGGTAATCCAACCTTGGTTTTGCCCTTTTAAAAAACGGGGGACAGTTTCTTCGATAGTGGCATTGCAAAGCACTTTGGTGTCGCCGAATTCGATTAATACTGAACCTTCGGCGTGTTTGGTGTAATGACGAGTGATTTTGATAGGGCGCATTGCGTGATTATCACGATTATTCGGGCGCATAATAATTCTCCGATTATCTAAAAATAATTGGAGATTTTAGCATAATTTATAAGGACGTTGGGGTGGACATACTTGGATTTATGGGTGTTTGATCAAGATTTTCTTCTGCTTCTTCATTGTTTTCGTTCGCTTGAGATTGTTGTTGTAAGCGGTAGTAATTAATAATACTGTTATGATAACGGCGAATATTTTCAACGTATTGATAGGCCTCGTAACCACGGGCATAACCGAATTTCAATTTGCTATAATATTTTTTATCCGCCAATAATGGCAGATTATTTTTCACATCGAGCCAGTTATTCGGATCGCCGCCAAGCGATTCAGTTAAGCGGCGCACGTCCAACAAATGCCCTAAACCTAAATTGTAGGCAACTAAGGCGAACCAAATTTTATCCTCTTCGGCAATGGTTTCCGGCATTTTTGTCAGTAATAACTGTAAATATTCCGAACCGGCTTTAATGCTCTGTTCCGGATCATTGCGATCCTCAATCTGCATTCGTGCTGCGGTTTCTTTGGTCAACATCATAATACCGCGAACGCCGGTCGGTGAGGTGGCATTGGCATCCCAATGCGATTCCTGATAAGCGATGGCTGCCAGTAATTTCCAATCAAGCGGATTGGCATAACGTTGAAACAGTTCCAAATAATTCGGCAATGTGTTTTCGATCGCTTGGATGTAAGTTCGGGCGTCAACATAATCAAAGCGGGAAAGATGACTGAAATATTTCTCCTCAATGCGTGAAATTAACCCCGACTCTTTCGCCTGATTCATAAAGTCAAGTAGCGACGCCTGTAATTCATTGTAAGGATTATGTGGCAAATACCAGTTTACAGAGGTTTCTTCACTTAAATCGAAACCGACCGCAATGGTTGGTTTTACTTGCTGAATGGAGGCAATATCCATCGAACCGGCGATAGTGTAATCTGCCTTGCCGTCAGCCACTGCCAACAACGCCTCTTCAATTGAGAGATTGTTATCTGTTTGCCACTCAAGTTGAGGATATTGCTGTTTGAGTTGTTGCAATTTTTCTTGTAGATCACGGTCATTAGCGATCAGCAATTTGCCTTTTAATTGGCTGAGATCGTAAGGACGAGCCGTGTTTTTGCGGTAAACCAACTGCCACGAAGAGGAGTAATAACTCGGGCCAAGCTGAAAATATTCCGCTTTTTCCGGTTGATACATTAAATTGGCAGCGGCGAGATCAATCTCATTGTTCTCCAATGCGGCGAACAGTTTTTCTGAAGTATCAAATGTTTTGATATTCAACGCCACATTTAAATAATCGGCAAAGGCTTTTGTTAATTCATATTCCAAACCGGCAGCACCATTGGAGCTGACAAAATAGGAGAAAGCGTTATTGATGGTGCCGACGACCAACTGTTCACGTTTTTGAATCGAAGAGAATAGGTTATCCTCGGAACGCATAATTTTTTGCCACGGAAAAACCATATCGATTGCCCAAAGCAGCAGACAGCAGGCTAAGAAAATGCGTAAAGATAAACCTTTCAATGAAACCTCGATCGTCAATCTGAAAAAAGGCGCATTGTATAAGATCTAATCGTTAACTACAAATAAGAGTTTACGCAAACGTTTCCGTTTAAATGTAAGTTTAGGTATAATAAATAACGATTTTTTTCATTTTCTAAATTTTAGGTGATATTGCTATGATGCTGATTTTCCGTGGTGCGACCGCACTTTCTGATTTCCGAGTTTCTCGCCTTTCTTCACAACTTGCCGAACAACAGATTGCACTTCAAAGTTGCCAAACACATTATCTCTATTTTGTTGAGGTAGCCAAAACTTTGACGGCACAACAAATTGAACAATTA